>ERZ773209.1201-NODE-1201-length-15993-cov-3.444284_pt1 | contig 15993 bp, 4 predicted proteins | sample MGYA00511109_ERZ773209 | MGnify/ENA primary metagenome ERZ773209 (study PRJEB29015, sample SAMEA2737786) | human gut metagenome | biome: human gut; feature: human-associated habitat; material: faeces | place: China | collected 2012 ...
AAAATTATCTCCTTTGTGTTTTTGACCAAATTATACCAATTGAAAATGTCGGTGTCAATAAAACGGAATACAAAAAGAATATACCCGCTCTCAAAAAGGGCGGATATATACATATATAGTTATTTTATGTTCATCCAGACTCTCATATCGCTCTCGCCTCGATTGGCAAAGGCAAAATACGGAATGAGTCTTATGCGCGTAGGTTCATATTTTATCTCGTCCGCGGGGGCATACAGAGCACCCGCTCCGAGCTTTCTTGTTCCGTCAACATCGAGCGCGGGAATGCCGAATCCGAGATCGACGGGCTCAGCATTGAGTTCCGGAGAAACGGCGAGCGAGAATATGTCGCCATTATCTACTCCCTCGGCGCAGTAGACAACGGGGCCGCGCATGACGGCGACCTTGCCCGAGTCCTCATGCACTGACGGGTCGGCGGAGATAACAACCGGAGACATATCGAAATCCAGCTCTATCTTAGCGCCGTCCTCGCAGTCAAAGAACAGATAGCCGCCGTTGATGCCGAGATTTTCGGCTCTCTCGGCTCCCGCCGAGCAGTCGCGGCACCACGAGGGAATTCTGACGGCAAGCTTCGCGGGCGCGCCGCTGACGCGTATTGTCACCGAACCGTCGGACGGGTAGTCCGTCGACTGGGAGATATGCGCCGTGCCGCCGTTTATTGCGACATCCGTATCGCTTTCCATGAACTGATGGACATAGACGGTGTCGTTGTCATATGAATATATATACTTTCCGATGCTCTCGACAAAGCGGGTGACGTTCGGCGGACAGCAGGAGCAATCGAACACCTCGACGCGCTGGGTTATCGGCAGGGGGCGGACTTCATTGCCGCGCCAATATTTTATCCTGCGGTTCAGAAGATCTATAGACAGCGGATTTTCATAGAAGAAGCTCTTTCCGTCGAGCGAAGTGCCCGAGAGGAATCCGTTATAGATGACCCGCTCCACGATATCGGCATAGCGCGAATCGACGGCGGTCAGCGACATACGCTGGGCGAACATCGCAAGAGATATAGCGGCGCAGGTCTCAGCATAGGCGGTCTCGTTGGGCAGGTCACCGTCAACGGTGAACGCCTCGCCGACGCGGGTCGATCCGATGCCGCCGGTTATATACATGCGGTGCTCCGTCATATTTTTGAATATTCTGTTCGCCGCCGCGAGCAATTCTTCGTCGCCGCACTCGTAGGCGATATCAGCCATCGCGCTGTAGAGATAGCAGGCTCTGACGCTGTGGCCGACCGCTTCGCTCTGGTCGCGCAGGGGGATTCTGTCCTGGAGATAATCCTCGGACGCAAATCCGCTCGCCTCTCCCCTGTCTTTTTCATTGTTGCCGCGCTTATCTATAAAGAAGCGGCTGAGATCGAGCCAGCGCTTTTCGCCCGTGCAGCGATAGAGGCGCACGAGAGCGAGCTCTATCTCGGGATGCCCGGGAGTCGTGAAAGCTGCGGAATCGTCTCTGCGGAAAACATCATCTATAAGTCCGGCATAGCGGCACATCAGATCAAGGAATCTGCGCTTGCCCGTGGCTTCATAGTAGGCGACCGCCGCTTCGATAAGATGTCCGGCGCAGTATAATTCGTGGTGGTCGCGGTCGGTGAAGCGTTTGCCCGGCTCGACAACGGTATACCAGACATTGAAATATCCGTCGGGGGTCATGTTCCTCTCGATGCGGTCGATAAGATCCTCGACATAGCTTTCAAGCTGCTTGTCATTCTTTCTTTCGAGCACATATGCCGCCGCTTCCATCCACTTCGCCGCATCGGAATCGTAGAAGAAATGCGGGCGGTCGGGCTCGCCCTGCTTCCACTCGCAGCTGAGTGCGGAAAATCTGCCGGTGTCTTCGAATCTGCGTCGCACGCTGTCGAGCGTCACGGACTCGTTGAGCTCAATGCGGTCTTTCCAGAATCCGCCTGTGATATTCACTTTATCAAACGGTATCGGGTGCTGTTTGTTCATATAATAGTCCTTTCGCGGGATAAAATTTTCAAAAGCCAATATGATTTTCTCGGCTCAACAAGAATACCACAAAATAGTCAAAATTGGTAGGACATTTAAAAAATTTTATGAACAAATCCGCCAACGGATTGAAGATTCATGAAAAATATGCTAATATATCCGTGCTTATAATTTGCACTACTGCGCTTTTGAGGAGGTACTCTTATATGGAGTATAAGCTGAACACAACAAATTACCGCGACTTCAAGGTCATTGAGGACAACAAGCTCGCGGGAAGAGCATATTTTATACCGTATTCAAAAAAGGAGATGCTGTGCGCCGTCGATCTCAAACATGAGCGCACGGACTCCGACCTTGTCGAGGTTCTCTCCGGCGAGTGGGATTTCAAATATTACAACGATATCTCGCTCATTCCCGAAGTGTTCGATGCATCAGGCGTTGAGTTCGACAAGATACATGTTCCCTCGACATGGCAGCGCACCGGCTACGAACCGCCGGTCTATCTCAACTGTCCCTACGAGTTCGACCTGCCCAACCCGAACGTGCCCGAGCATATGTCCGCCGGAATCTACCGCAAGACTTTCGAAGTGACAAATTCCGACGATGTTCATATTCTGAGCTTTCTCGGCGTTGTTCCGTGCGTTGACCTCTACGTCAACGGAATATATGTCGGCTACAGCGAGGGCGCGCACAATTCGGCGGAGTTCGACATTTCGGAATTTATATACGAGGGCACGAACGAGCTGCTCGCGGTCGTTCACAAATGGTGCTCCGGCACTTATCTCGAATGTCAGGACATGTTCCGTGAGAACGGAATATTCCGCGACGTGCTTCTATACAGGCTTCCGGCAGTCTACATAAATGATTACTATATCCGCCCGCGCAAGGCAGACGGAAAATGGACGATGGATGTCGAAATCACGCTCGAAGGCAAGCTCAACGGCTGCGAAGTCGGGCTCTCACTCGAAAAAGACGGCAAGGTTATCGCCGGAGAGACTGTAAAGGCAGAACGCCTTACATACATGACATTTGACGATCTTGATGTAACCGAGTGGAATGCGGAGATTCCGACCGTCTACAACGCTTATATAACACTGTATAAGAACGGCGAGGAGCTCATGACGCTCAGAAACATCACGGGCTTCAAAACAGTGGAAATAAAGGGCAACGCCTTTACATTTAACGGACAGGTCATCAAGTTCAAGGGCGTCAATCATCACGACACAAACGGCAAAACCGGCTATGTCATGACTTTTGACGACTATGAAAAAGATGTAAAACTCATCAAAGAGTATAACGGCAACGCAATACGCACCTCGCACTATCCCCCCGATCCATGTCTGATAGCTCTTGCCGACACATACGGTCTTTATATAGTCGACGAGGCGGATATCGAAACTCACGGCGCATTTTTCGCTCCGCACAATGATATAAACAAGATAAGCCACGATCTCAAGTGGGCTCCGAGATACCTCGACAGGGTCAAGAGAATGTATTACCGCGACAGGAGCCACCCGTGCATCACGATGTGGTCGCTCGGCAACGAGGCGGGCGGCTATGCATGTCAGGATGTCTGCTACGATTATCTGCACGAGACCTGCCCGGAGATACCCACTCACTACGAGGGTGTTATCCACACAAAGCGCAAGGCTTACGATGTGGTCTCCGACATGTACCCGACACACGCGCAGGTTGAGCGCGTCGGCATGGGCACACAGAGGGGTAAATGGTACAAGACGAAACCCTACTTCCTGTGCGAATATGTCCACGCGATGGGTGTCGGCCCCGGCGCGATGGAGGAATACTGGGACAGCTTCTATAAATACGACAATCTCATGGGCGGCTGCATCTGGGAATGGGCAGATCACGCGGTATATCACGCCGACGGCCCGTATGAATACACCTACGGCGGCGACCACGGCGAAAAGAAGCACGACGGCAACTTCTGCGTTGACGGTCTTGTTCATCCCGACCGCACGCCTTCGAGCGGCGCGCTTGAGATGCAGGCGGTCTATCGCCCCGTCAGAGCAAAATACAACCGCGACGGCAGCTTCACTTTCACGAACACAAACCGCTTCCGCAGTTCGGGATATATCACAGTCGTCCGCTCGATGACGGTTGACGGCATCGAAGGCAAAGAGAGGGAGCGTTTCTCGCTCGACATTGCGCCCTGCAAGAGCGAAAAGGTGACATTCAAAACAAAGATCCCCGCCGGCTGCGACTGCCGTATGAACTTTGAATATTTCGACGGCGACGCTTTCATCGCACGCGAGCAGGTTATAATAAAGAAAGAGCACAAGAAAGTCGCTCTGCCGACCGGCAGCAAATTAGAATGCAAAGTGGGCAGAAACTCCGCAAAAGTCAGCTTTGACGGCGGCTCGGTGAAATTCGACCTCAAGGCCGGCGAGATAGCGTCCTACAAGCTCGGTGAAAAGGAGCTCATTAACCAGTCCCCCGCCGCGCACAAGGGCTTCATCCCGAACATCTTCCGCGCGATGCTCGACAACGACAGAGTTATCATTGCAAAGTGGGAACAGGCCGGATATGACGACATAAAAGCTATTCCGCATTCAGTGAACTTCTCCTCGGCCAAGCACTCGGCGAAATTCACCGTTGACTTCAACCTCCGCTCGAAGAAAGGCGTTGTTGCAAAGGTCAATCTTAAATACACTGTTGACGCCGCAGGATGCATAAAAGTCGAGGCGGTGTTCAACTCGAAATCCCAGCAGAGAGCCGCTGCAGCTCTGCCGCGCTTCGGTCTCGTGTTTGAGATGCCGATGAGTTTTGAGAACATCGAATATCTCGGCTACGGTCCCAGTGAAAACATGATCGATTTCAGAGAGCACACGACATTCGGCACATACAAGACCACGGTCAACGATATGGATGAGTTCTATATCAAGCCGCAGGATTACGGAGTGCGCACAGGCGTTCGCAAGCTCAGCATCACGGATGCTGACGGCGTCGGACTGATGATATGCAATCCCGACAGAGATCTCAGCTTCACCGCGAGGCACTTCACGCAGGCTCTGATGCAGCGCTCAATGCACCGCGACGACCTCCACTCCGAGAACACGACGGCAATTGACATCGACGGCTTCCTCAGAGGCACGGGCACCGGCAGCTGCGGCCCCGACGTTCTCCCGCAGTACACAGTTGACGGACGCAAGGAGCTCTCGTACAGCTTCGTTATCATCCCGATAAAGTAACAAACAAGCATTTATAAAGCATTGAATCCTACTCACAGTTTTTGTGGGTAGGATTTTTTAGTTGGGAGTCGGCGCGTAATTGATAGGGGTTGTGGGGGGAAAACCGCCGTCAGTCAAACATTTTTATATTTTAAATTAGCAGAATCATGCAGAGGGCGAATGATATCTGCCTACGGTTTATGCAGTGACTACAGCAGGCGAGCTAAGTTCGCCTCTACAAGGGGATTGCGGAAAGCTTTGCTTTGTAGGGGTCGGCGACTCGACGACCCTTTGACGCGTTAGCGTCACCGAAAATCTATTCATTTCGCCCGTGTAGTGTAGTAATACGCTCTCTGCTTGAGACTTGCCCCCTGTGCCGCCTGCGACGGCAGCGGTGCATCGAGTCGCCGCACCCTACAAAGGGGACATCGAGAAACAAAACAGTCTATGCAAAAGGGTAAATCTGCTCAACGTCCCCTCAGTCTCGGCTTCGCCGAGTCGGCTCCCCTACAGGGGGAGTCATAATCGGTCGGTTGTGTACTCTGCAACTCCAAAATTGCACATTTCTTTTTCAAGCTCTCAACACAACCGCATGGCTTCTGCGGGATATAAGAAAATCGGCTGTCGGGTTTTACTCGACAGCCGATGATTTTTTATGTTCACTTTTTCATTTGCTCGCGCAGGTGGTTTGAAAGCAGAGCGAGCGACGACGCCATGTTCTCATTCTGGACAAGTATACCGTCGGGCACAACAAGATGCACCGGAGCAAAGTTCCAAATGGCGCGGATGCCGCTGTTCACGAGCAGGTCGCATATCTCCTGCGCGCTCGATGCGGGGACGGTGATGATGCCTATATGCACATTCACTTTGCGGCAGAAGCTGCCGAGCTGGGCTATCGGGAATACCGTCTTGCCCTGGAATTCGGTCGGCTCTTCGCAGAGATCGAACGCGGCGATTATGTTGAGTCCGTAAGCCTTGAAACCGCTGTAGTTGAGCAGCGCCTTGCCGAGGCTGCCGGCGCCGACTATCACGGCGTTATCAATATCGTTATAGCCGAGGAAGGCTTCAAGCTCCGCGATAAGATCCTTGACATTGTAGCCGACCTTCGGCTTGCCGGATGAGCTAACGCTCGCGAGATCCTTGCGCACCTGAACATCATTAAGCTGAAGCGCTTCGGCGATAGTTGTAGCGGATATATTTTTCGGTGCATCCTCCGGAAGCCCCTGGATATAGCTCAGGTACATCGGCAGTCTCTGAAGAGTGTGTTTCGAGATATTCGGAGTCATAAAAATTTCACCAACCTGAAAATTATACTTGTACTGCAACTATTGTATCATATTTTTTCAGATAGTTCAAGTAAACTTAGGGGCAAAAAATCGGGGGAGCCGCCCGAAAGCGACTCCCCTTCTCACCTGCCTTTTGAGCAGGATTTCAGTTTTTATTCACAGTCTTAGACCGTGAAAGCAAAGTCGGTAGTATCCCAGACCTGCTTGCCATTGGCCATATACTTCGCAGTTGCGGTGTAATCGCCTTCGGTGAGCTTAACATTGATGGTCCAGATCTCGCCGTCGCCGTTAGAAGCGATGGAAACACCTATGTCATCTCTGTCATAAGTCCTGGTAGCACCCGAAGCATAGGTTATTCTAACCTTCTTGGCAGTACCGTTGACAGTGACTGCGACAGAATCAGCAGAAACACTAACTGCAGTAACGCTGACAACCTTTATGGGCTTGGAAGTGATAACCACATCAAATTCAAAGCCGTCAGTCCAGGTCTTGCCATACTTAGCCTTTGCAAGATGTTTACCTTCGGGGATGCTGAGTTTGACGGTCCAGATCTCATAAGCAAGGTCGGCACTGTTAGCGCTGACTTCGTTGCCCTGTGCATCGTAAGACTTGATAGAAACTCTCGGATCGATCCTTATGAATGTGGTTGTTCCACCCTCTCCATAAGCAATCTGGATCTTGCTGGCCTTGCCGTCGACCTTGAATGAGTACTGCTGCTTACCGCCGTAATTCGGGGTGTCGTAGGTTACGTCAACAACTCCCTTAGGCGCGGGTTTGACATCATAAACAACAGTAAATTCATGATCTCCGGTCCATACCTTGCCGTACTTTGCTCTGGCAACATGCTTGCCTTCAGCAATGTTAAGTTTTACAGTCCAAATCTCATAAGCAAGATTTGCACTCTTAGCATCGACTTCGTTACCCTGTGCATCGTAGGACTTGATAGATACTCTCAGATCATACCTTGCACGAGTGGTAGTTCCGCCATTTTCATAGGCAATCTGGATCTTGTCAGCCTTGCCGGAAACCTTGACGAAATATTCCTGCTTGCCACCGTAGTTCGGGGTGTTGTAGGTTACATCAAGGACACCATCAGAAACAGGCTCGGAAGGCTTGGTATCAAACTTAACGGTAAAGTCGTAGCCGTCCTCTTCCCAAGCCTTGTCAAACTTCGCGAGAGCGGTATACTCACCCTCAACGAGATTGACATTCAGGGTCCAAATCTCGCCATCCTCAGTCTTCTCTATCTTCAGAATACCAAACGCATTGACATCGCTTGTCATGGAGGTGTTTCTGTCAAACGTGCGGGTAGTGCCATAAGCGTCAACTATTCTGAGTTTCTGAGGCTCGCCCTTGACCTTGACTGCATACTGATGCATGCCGCCGTAGTTCGGGGTCGCCGGAGTGACGGAGATGATGGAGGAGCCGCTGGCAACAAGAATAGCATCAAATCTGACATTCTCGATGCCCATAGTTCCGACCTCGGGATCCCAACCGGTGAAGTTGTAACCGTCGACAATCGGATCTGCGGGAGCTGCGATCTGCTCGCCGACCTTCGCGGTAACGGTTGCATGAACTTCGCCGTTTACATAGAAGGTAGCGGTGTAGGTCTCAAGCTCGAGAGCTTTGACTGCATCGTTGATAGCCTTGGTGGCTGCGTCAACAAGACCCTGCTCGGAGTACTTCTTGCCGGAAACATCCTTTGCAAGAGCTTCTGCAAGAGCATCTCTGGTCTCGGCAGTGTACTTTCTGTCGTAGTTATCTTCGCCCTGCTTAGCCTGAGCGGCCTTGACTGCTGCATCATATGCAGTGTAGTCAGCGCCTTCCTCGATCCACTGGGAAACGAGGGTCAGGTCAGATGCGGGCATGTTGGCGGGAACTTCGACATTCCAGCCGGTGAAGGTGAAGCCCTCTCTTGCTGCCGGAGCGGCAATGTTAAGAGCTGCGCCATAGTAAACATCGGACTCTACGCCGTCAACAGAAAGCTTGTACTGGTTACGGCTGTAGTAGACCTTGAGAACAAGGCTGCTGTCAGCTTCGACTGTGCCGGAAAGGACGCTGTTATCAGCAACCGTGAATCCCTCGCGGGTCTCGGGTGTGACGGAGACGGCTTCGCCTGTGGTTGCGAGAACAGTCTTAACCGTTGCCGCGCCGTAAGCGCCGTTGACATCCATTTCGTAAGTCTCGACCTTGTAGGAGACTGCGCCTGCGGTGAACTGAGCGTTGAAGGAAACATCCTCAGTGCCCATAACGCCGACTGCGGGATCCCAACCGGTGAAGACATAGCCTTCCTTGGCGGGCTCTTCGGGAAGAGCAATCTGCTCGCCGACCTTCGCCTGAACGGTTGCATGAACAGCGCCGTCAACATAGAAGGTAGCGGTGTAGGTCATACGCTCGAGAGCTTTGACTGCATCGTTGATAGCCGTGGTGGCTGCATCAACAACACCCTGCTCGGAGTACTTCTTGCCGGAGACATCGTTAGCAAGAGCTTCTGCAAGAGCCGCTCTGGACTCTGCGGTGTAGGTCTTATCATAGTCAGTCTCGGCCTTCTTCGCCTGAGCCGCTGCGACTGCCGCTTTGTAAGCGGTGTAGTCAGCGCCGTCCTCTGTCCACTTAGCAACGACTGTTACATCGTGTGCGGGCATGGTCTCGGGAAGCGCAGGATCCCAACCTGCGAAGGTGTAGTGCGCCTTGACGGGGTCTGCTACGGAAACAGCCGCGCCATAGTAGAAGGTATACGCAACGCCTTCAGCGGTAAGGGTGTACTGGTTGCGGCTGTAGAATACCTTGAGGACAAGGCTTCCGTCTGCCGCGATAGTGCCGGAAAGAACGCTCTCGTCCGCAACGGTGAAGCCCTCGCGAGCCTCAGGTGCGTAGGTAGCGGTAGAGCCGGTGGTTCCGGTAAGAGTATCGGAGGTAGGCTCGCCGTAAGTGCCGTCGGTGCCCATTACATAGGTGTTGACGGTATAAGCGGTGTTACCTGCCGCTGCGAACACTGCCTCGAAGGTAGCGTCTGCGGTACCCATAACGCCGACGGAGGGTCTCCAACCTGCGAAGGTGTAGCCTTCCTTGGACGGATCCTTGGGAGCGACGATCTGATCGTCAACCTTCGTGGGAACCTTGGCGTACTCTTCGCCGTCGACTGTGAATATTGCGTTGTAGGTCATCTTGTTGAGACCTGCGACTGCGTTGTTGATAGCGGTTGTTGCCGCATCAACTTCACCCTGCTGGGTGTACTTCTTGCCGGAGACATCTGCTGCAAGAGCCGCTGCAAGAGCATTTCTGCTCTCCTCGGTGTATCTTGCTGCGTAGTCGGACTCGGTCTGCTTTGCCTTAGCCGCTGAGACTGCCTTGTTATAGGCGGTGTAGTCAGCGCCGTTCTCGCTCCACTGGGGAACGAGAGTCAGATCCTCTGCAGGCATGGTGGCGGGAACCGCGGGGCTCCAGCCGGTAAAGGTGTAGCCCTCTCTGGGAGCCGGATCGGCTATCTCGAGAGCTGCGCCATAGTAAACCAGGGACTCTACGCTGTCAACAGTAAGCTTGTACTGGTTACGGCTGTAGTAGACCTTCAGGGTAAGGCTGCTGTCAGCTGCGACTTTGCCGGTGAGAACGCTCTCGCCTGCAACCGTGAAGCCCTCGCGGGCGTCGGGAGTAAGAGTTACCTCTTCGCCCGTGGTTGCGGGAACGTTCTTTGTTTCGGCAGCGCCGTACTCACCGTCAAGACCCATGACATAGGTCTCAACCGTGTAGGAGACTTCGCCTGCGGAGAACTTAGCGTCAAATCTAACATCCTCAACGCCCATTACTCCGACTTCGGGATTCCAACCTGTGAAGACATAGCCTGTCTTGGTGGGATCTCCGGGCTTAGCGATCTGCTCGCCGACCTTCGTGGGAACGACTCTGTACTCAGTGCCGTCAACATAGAAGGTTGCGTTGTAGGTCATGAGCTCAAGAGCTGTGACCGCATCGTTGATTGCCTTAGCGGCTGCATCAACTTCACCCTGCTGGGTGTACTTCTTGCCGGAAACATCCTTCGCAAGGGCATCGGCGAGAGCCTGTCTGGACTCTGCGGTGTAGGTCTTGTCGAAGTTTGCTTCTTTCTGCTTAGCTTCAGCCGCTGTCTTAGCCGCGTTGTAAGCGGTGTAGTCAGCGTCGTTCTCGTTCCACTGGGAAACAAGAGTTACATCGGAAGCGGGCATGGTTTCGGGAACATCTCTGTCCCAACCGGCGAAGGTGTAGCCCTCACGAGCTGCCGGCTCGGAAACACTGATGGCTGCGCCGTAATAAACATTGGTCACATTGCCGTCAACAGTAAGCTTGTACTGGTTACGGCTGTAGTAAACCTTGAGAACAAGGCTGCCGTCAGCAAGGACTGTGCCGGAAAGGACGCTGTTGTCAGCAACCGTGAAGCCCTCGCGGGCGTCGGGGGTTACGGAAACAGTCTCGCCGGTAGTAGCAGACTTATCCTCGATAGCAGCGTCGCCGTAGTTACCGTCAAGACCCATGACATAGGTCTCAACCTTGTAGCCGACGGTGCCTGCCGAGAACTTAGCGTCAAATCTAACATCCTCGACACCCATGACTCCGACTTCGGGGTTCCAACCTGTGAAGGTGTAGCCTGCCTTGGGGGGAGCTTCGGGGGCGACGATCTGAGCGCCAACCTCTGTGGCGACGGTACGATAAAGCTCATTGTCGACATAGAACTCTGCGTTGTAGGTCATGAGTTTAAGACCCTTAACCGCGGCGTTTATCTTCGCTGTCTGAGCGTCAACAATATGCTGCTCGCTGAGCTTCTTGCCGGAGACATCCTCATCAAGTGCGGTGTCAAGGGCAGCTCTGGTGTCGGCAGTGTACTTCTTGTCGTAGTTGGCCTCTGCCTTCTTAGCGTTGGCAGCTGCAACAGCTATGTCATAATCGGTGTAGTCTGCGGGATTCTCGTTCCACTTAGCCGTAAGAGTGATGCTCTGTGCGGGCATGGTGGCGGGAACTTCCTCCACCCAGCCGTCAAATTTAAATCCGGCCTTTTCGGGAGTGGCGGGATTAACTACTGCACCATAATAGCGTTCATCGGGCTTGAGGTCCGTGTTAGCATAAGTTATGGTGTACTTATTGCGTGAATAATAAATGCTAAGGACAAGAGAACCGTCAGCGGCGATAGTGCCGGTAAGGACGCTCTTCGCGGAATCGAGCGAGAAGCCCTCTGCGGGAACTGCGTCGGCGGTTATGTCGGCGGTCGAACCGGTCTCGCCGGCACCCTGATAGGTGCTGTCGGGAGCTGACGGATAAGCGCCGGTGGTGTCCATATTATAAACATTCACGGTGTACTTTGTATCCGTGTTGTTTGCGAACTGAGCTTCGAATGTAGCGTCAGCGTCAAACGTTGCGGGTACATTGCCCCAGCCGACGAAGTGCATTCCGACAGGTGCGTCGGGCGCTGCAATCGTGCTGAGATCAACGGGATCGCCCTGGTTGCCGGTAAGAACCGCATGGACTTCGCCGTTCACGGTGAAGGTGAAGGTAACGGTCGTTACTTCGGCTGCGATAAGGCGCTTCCAGTTGTAGATAAGGTTGTTCATAGCTTCTCTGACCTGCGTGCGCATGGTCGTAGAGGCGTTGAACGAGGTCGAAACCTTCTGAGCATAAGCAAATGACTTTGCATATGCTTCCCATCTGTCCGCGTCATACTTGGAAGCATCGGCGGGGGTGATGGTGCACATTGCTATAGCCGCGTCGAGGTGCGTCTTGACAGCGGCAAGCTTTATAAGTCTGGGACCCCAAAGCGCAACCTGCTGCTCTGCATAAGCAACATCAATAGCGGATATTGTGGGCATCTGCCAAGCGGCAATCGCGGTCTCCCACGCTGCGTGGTCGGTCTGCCACTGTGCATATGCCTTCTCATACTTCTGCTTCTCGATCAGAGTGGCGTCATCGCCGGGCTTCTCGGGAGCAACAGGCTCCACGGGAGCTATGGTCGAGTTGTAGAGGTTGAGAGCGCGGTTTCTGGCTTCTTTCCAGCCGCTCCATGTGACAGAATTGAAGTCGTCATAACCGAAGAAGTTATAACCGTCATCCCAATAAACGGCATTGGCTGCGTTTTCCTTGCCCTGGACTGCCTCAACGGCGGTCTTGAGCGAATCAACGGAAGCGGAAACGACCTTCTTGTCGAGTGCTGCCGCAGCTGCGTCAAGGTTATCAGCGATGACCTTGTACTGAGCCATGTAGGAAGCGTTCGAGAAGTTAGCCTTCAGTTTCGGTCTGAGAGCATAGTTGGCTGCCATGATAAGAGCCGACTGATATGCTGCCCACTCAGCGTCTGCATCTGCGCTGTAGTTAGCGCGCTGACGCTGCTCGCCCGAATACTGCTTATACTTCGCGGGGACTTCATAGTCGTTGTAGACATAAATCGAAACAGAGCCGGTAACCGTACCGGTTTTGCCACCGATAGTAGCCGTCCTTGTTGCTTTGACGGAATAGTCAATTGTATATGTTCCGTCAGTAAGCGCAGCTCTGTCAGCACCGGATTTTGCCTGCCAAAGGCTCTCGGTTATGTTAGTGTTCTCGTTTTCTGTTTCGCCTGAGAAGCCTGTATTCTCAAAGAATGTACCAGTGTTGCCCTTGAAGGTGGATGCATTCTGAGTATAGGTGGACTTCGTCAGATGTCCGCCATCCTTAACTCTGTTTATTCTTACATGAACATTGTTAATCGCATCAAGAGTCTCATTCTGGTTGATAAATCCGGCACGAGGCTTAACAAGTCTCACTTTTCCGGTAATCGTAGAGATATCCTTGGGCTCGGAATCATCCTGAGTGTCGGAACTATAATAGGTATAGAACGAGGCGTAAAGCGGGGTGTCGCCGGTAAGCGAAGCGCCGCTCTCGGTGAGGATGAAGTAACCGACCGTGAGGACGACGGTGGTATCCGTTGCACCGGGCTTCGAGACAGATACGGTCTTGGAATCGCCGCCGTTGATGATATCGCCGGCGCTGACACCGGAAACGCTGACATTGGAGCCGGCTCCCGCTGCAGTGTATGCAGTTGCCGAAACGCCCGCGATTTTGTACTTATAGAGCGCATCCTGTGTAAAGTTGCCGTTCTTGTCAGTGTATCCTCTGTTTATACCCTTCGATCCGTTGAAGATCGTGACGGAATAAGCCACATCACCCTTTTCCGGGGGAGATACTCTGGTCGGACCTGCGAATTCCATCTGACCAAACTTCGACTTATCGACGAGCTTCATGACCTGGGCCACGATGTTGACGATAGGCGGAACAAGCTTGTCTCCATAACCTGTGAATGTGTCTTTGCCGAGTGTAAAATTCGGGCGGAGGCAACCGAGAAGGTCATAGACTATCTTACCCAGCGCCTCATTCTTTACTATGTCATTGAGTGAGGCATAGTACTTAGTTGCTACCGATCCAGGAAGAACTGCGTTGAGGATATCGGTGACGAGTCTCACGATGCTCTGCTTGAGAGTCTGAGAGGCGAAGACGCCGGACTCATTCTTAACAAACAGGTCTGAGATGCAGGTCAGATCCTGATCAACGAGCAGTCCGTTGAGGATAGAATAAACAATATCCTTGAGGATAGTCTCGCTTCCGCTGTTGGCAAACTTTGCGGGAAGAATAGATTTGTCTAACAGCTTGAAGAAGATATCATCAAGTGCTTTCCATCCGTTAGAGGTATCAACCGTCGTGTCGGGAAGGAGACCTGTGTAGAACTGCGGGTCAGCGGCAAGCCACTTAACGGCAGTAGTCAACATGCTCTCGAATCCGGAACCGTAATTGAGCGCCTCTTTGGGGCTGCCCGCATTAAGGTCGATACCGGGGTTGACATTGTAAGCAATGTAATCCGCAAGCATATCAAGAATACCGTCAATAGTCTTGGGATAATTGCTGTAATCTCTTTCGGGAAGGAACTGAGCCATGAGCTGCTTAACAGCCTCCCATGCAACTCCGACAACAGTCGTGACATCCTCGGGGATGTACATATAGCCGACTGATGCGTTAATGACCGAGCGAGCAATGTAAGCAATAAGCGCCTCCTTGCTCATAGCATCGATCTCTTCCGGTGTTGCGATATGCTTCTGCCAATCCGGGAAGAAGTAATCGCCGGTCTCTTTGAGAATGTATCTCGCAACTGCGACAACATTATCGGTGAGCTTTGAATTGTCACCCGAGACCCAACCGTTGTAGTTCTTCAGAAGTCCGTTAACAATGCCGCCGGCAATGTTATTGAGCTCGCCTACGAGAGTGCTGCCCGCGGGGACGGTATAGGCCGAAACCCTGAAGTCCCTGTCGAACAGACCCGCAAGAGTACCTGTGGTATCCTTGTCAATCTCCTGACCGAGCCACTTCATTGTCTGGTCATTGAGCATCGGAACAGCTATATCGTTATAAGCTGTCTGAAGAAGATCCTCGATGAAGTCATAGGTTGACTTTGTCGAATTGAGGTCAACGAGATTCCTGACACTTTCGGGAATTATCGGTACGCCTGCGAGAGCGTTCTGAATGATGGTCTGAACCATCGTATCGACAGTCGTGTTGCTGTTGTATTCCGTATTCGGATATGCAAGGCCCCAAATCATCTCTCTGAGCATAACTTCGACATTCAGATCGACCTTTACGAACGAGTTGGCAACGCCAAGGCTGACGCCGTCGTCTCGTCTCTGCTTACCGATACCGCCGAGAACAACTTTCCGGACAATCTTTCTGTTGCTGTCATGTCCAAGGAACTCAAGCAATGACTTGATAACCTCCACATCACTGCTGTTGCTTCTGCGTCGCTTCTCAAGCATGCCAACTTCGACTTTCTTAAGGTCGCCGGCCATCCAGAGGATACCACTGTTGTCGTTGATGAGCTTATAGACGCTGCCGAGAGCATTGTCTATAGACGTCGCATCAAGCTTACCGAGAATCGAAAGATCCATCGTGATGTTCGCTTTGGCGAGCGCCTTGTCAGCGTAGTCGAGAAGCGCAGACGCATACTGCTCCGTGGTCAGAACCGCAGTGTCAGTAAAGTCGTACTTTGTCAGCGCGTCATCCTTATAAGCCTGGTACGCACTCGCGCCGGCGGTAGCCGATGAGAGTATGAGCAGTGAAGCAAGGATGATTGCTAACAAGCGTTTCATTTTCTTCAAATTTACACCTCCATTTTAAAAATTTCACCATATATCAGAGCATTCCGTCTCCCGCAAATTGACGGAACACATTGGCGACAAAGTCATTTTGCTCTGTTCGGGCAATACAAAGCAAGAGGGTATGATTATCCCCCATGTAAAGAATAACCCTCTGTTCAGCACTTTGTCAATAAGTTTAAAGTTTTTTAATCATTTTTGTATGGTTTGCACAACGATTTTTTAATTTTTTATAGTATGCTAACAATACAGATTTGGCAAATATGTTGAAAAATGTAATTTTTGTTTTATATTGCCATTAAAAATGGCGTTTTTATGTTTATCAGGAATTAATAGCCGTTTTTTATGGGTAAAAAATGCACAAAAAATCATGATATTAAAGAATAATATCGTTTATTTACCATATTAATGT
>ERZ773209.1202-NODE-1202-length-15987-cov-111.746108_pt1 | contig 15987 bp, 15 predicted proteins | sample MGYA00511109_ERZ773209 | MGnify/ENA primary metagenome ERZ773209 (study PRJEB29015, sample SAMEA2737786) | human gut metagenome | biome: human gut; feature: human-associated habitat; material: faeces | place: China | collected 2012 ...
TATTGGAATAGGGTGCAGAGCGAGGTTGTGGCAGATGACCTGTTTAGTGAATAATAGTAAAAATCGCCTCGGTGGGGGATATCCTTTCCACCGAGGTTTTTTGAAAAAAGCTTAAAATCTATTTAACAAGAACTGTCTTAGTCTTTCCGTTTTTATACTTGACAATAATGATTCCTTTTTGAGGAACAGAGAGTTTGTTGCCGGATAGGTCGTAGTATGTTTGGTGGCTATTCTTGTCTACCAGTGTAGTGTTGATGCCTGTCGAACTCATTACAGTGACGGTACAAGTCTTATTGTTACCTCCTTTATGTAATAGGTAGGCAGTAATGGTGGCTGTACCTTCGTTTACGGCAGATACTTTTCCGTTACCATCTACTGTGGCGACTGTTGGGTCTGAACTTTCCCAGACAAATGATTGCGAGTTTGGTGCTCCATTAAATGACCACTTAACTTTAAATGCAGCCGTTAGGGTTTGGCTTTCTTCTAAGTCCAAGGTCATCTTCTCCTGACTTATAGTATTCTCGTATTCATAAGCAGACCCAAAGGCATCTTTGAAAGTATTCTTCTCACCTTTGGGATAGTAACAACTACGTGCATAACTGTAAGTGTGTGGGTTATTGACCGTTGGCGAAGAATGGAATATCCAATAGAATGCATTGAATGCATTATTGTAGATTTCTGTTACAGATGCAGGAATGTCTATAGACTGAAGTACGGTTTCTTCACCTTGCGATATTGCCCTAAAGGCAAGATTGCCAATATAAGAAATTCCTTCTTCTAAACTGATGCTTTCAAGCGGGCAGCCCCAAAATGCCTCATCCTCTACTCTTGTTGGAACATGAGGCATCTTAAACTCTTTGATAGGATTACTACTAAAACATTTTTTGCCAAAAGTCAGACTTACACCTTCTGGTACTTGCTCATCGTATCCTGGTAGTTTTAGTGTTTCAATGTTACAGCCTTGGAAACATGATTCGCCAATGGTCAAACTATATACTTCGTCATCTGCTTTTCTGTCTTCAAAGATAACAGAGGTAAGAGTCTCGTTTCTATTAAAGAGTTCTTTAGGTAATGATTTAACATGTCTTCCGATACTTATTTTGTGAATGTTGGAAAGTTTGAAACAATCTGACGTTTCGTTTTCTGTAATGTCGTAATAAAGTTCCTCTATGTTTCCTATATTGTAAAATGCTTCTTTTCTCAACACAGAATTCTCGTATAGTTTTAAAGAGTTAATTTCCTTGATGCCATCGAAAGCTCTTCTGCCTACGAGGGCTAATCTTTTAGGGAGAGAGGCTATTTTCAGAGAGGAACAATCTTCGAATGCGTACTCTTGTATTTCGAGAGGAGCATTGTCTATCTCATTTTCTTCGAATTCAACTCGTATAATGGAAGTATTGTCGCGTAGCATACTTGGTATGTACTCTACTTTAGGACCGAAAACGACTTTTTCGATAGGACTCTTTTCGAAATCCGCCTTGAATCCTCTAGCATTTTTAGAGTTAAAGCGAATAGAATAGAGCGAGCTACAATTGTCGAAAGCGTAATAATCGACAAATCTTAGGCTGTCACCAAATGTTATTTTGCTGATGCCTGTATTTTCAAATGCACAACTTCCTATAGTTCTTAAACTGTTGGGTAATGTTATGTGTTTTAATGCTGTACAACCTTTGAAAACAGAGTTGCCGATTTCTTCTAATCCTTCAGGTAGGTTTATTGTTTCTAGTTTCTTACATCGCGCAAAAACTCCCAGGTCGTAAGCTGTAGGCATATCCTCGTCTCCAATTTGTTTTACAGAACTTGGGAGTTCTATTTTTTGTACCGTGGACCTTATGTAATCACTAGTATTCATTAGGTATGGAGATAAGGAAATTGTTCCGTCTCGAAATTTGATATCTGTTTTGCCATCTAGGGAAGGGGTAAACTTATAGGCTACATTTCCTAAATATATAATGCCATCTACAGGTTGTATAGTCTTAACCAGACTTTCTGGAAACGCTAGATTTCCTATATAGCTTACAGATTGTGGGATAATTACGGATTTTAATTTACTGCAATAAAAGAAAGCCAATTCTTCTATCCTCTCTAATCCTTCAGGTAAAGATAATGTTGTCATGCTACCAGAAAAAGCAGATTTTCCGATAACTTTTAGTTCTGAAGACAAAACTACTGATGAAATGTTACATCCATCAAAACATCTTTCAGGAATTTCTGTAATCTTCCCAAGTTGAATGGCTCCAGATATATTGGCACCACTAAAAGCAGCATTTCCAAGATGTGTTACATTTTCTAGATTAATACTACTTAAGTATCTGCAATTAGCGAATGCATATTTGCCAATAAACTTACATTCTTTCGGCAAATCTATAGATGAAATGTTACAGGAAATGAAAGCTCCATCTTCTATCGTTTCATATGTCTGGGGAAAAGATATGTTTTCAACATTGCTGTTCTGAAACATATAAAAGCCTATGTTGTTTAAAGAATTCGGTAAAGAAACGTTTTTATAACTAGCATTGTCTAGGAAAAGACCTGCAAGATGGTTTCCGTGGATTTTATATGTGGTGTGCCCTCGCCCAAGCATGTCGGTGGTATGGGTTGTATCACAATAATTTTCTTCGCTATAGTAAAAATATGCTTGTGGTCGCAAAATGTCACCAACAGTTTGGCTAACTTTACCACTTGCATAACATTCTTCCGAAGGTAAGACCTTAATGTTAGAAATATCCAAGTCTGTTACATTGGCTAATCTGCCAGTCCCATCATGGATATAGGAAAGGTCAGCAGCGTTGAGCATACCAGTAATGGTCAGCTGAGTGCCTGTAAAGTCGGCTTCCATCAAGGTTTCTTTCAATGTTCCAGGATTGGTAATCTGAAAGGATTCAGCCCAAATGGATAGCGAACTCATAATGCATAATAAAAAGAGAATACATTTTTTCATAAGTCTCAAGTTGTTATGTTTAACCATAGCCTCTAGGCTCCTTAAGGCATTGCCTAATTCTTGATGTGAAGTTATAGTTTACATATGCATAAAAAAACGTGGAGCCAGTCCTGATGCTCGTTCCACGATTCGTAGGCTCTCGCATTGCCCAAGTTGTCGGAACGAGCAATGCTGAAAGCCCCACGTAGATGTGTATATAATTCCTCTTCCCTACCAACGAGCATATTGCTCGAAGCCAAAGAGGGCTGTATATAATACACCCTGTAGGGCGTCCCCATTGCTTTGTTCTTGACAACTTTATTGGAATTTGCGAGATTCACGAATCGTCAAAACCAAAGCGTACAGTTACGCCTTAATATGATATGTCGCCCCGACCTCCTGCCATCTTGTGGGCTTTCAGCAAGGGTTACGGTTGCAAAGATAGTGATAATTTCGATAAGTTGTATCTGAAAATGGATTTTTTTGCGGTAGGAGGATAAAAAATCTTCATTTTCTTTGTTTTTATAATGAAGAAGTGCTATCTTTGCATTGTTTTATATAAATGTTTAATGGATATGAGCAAAACGTTCAATATATATTGTGATGAAAGTACCCATTTGATTCATGATGGTCATCCCTATATGCTGTTAGGATACACAAGTATTGCTTATCCACAAATAGGGATGGCTAAGGATGAAATTAAGGCTATTAAGCAGAAGCATAATTATACTGAAGAATTGAAATGGACCAATGTCCATGAGGCAACTTATAAAGTATATGCTGACTTGATAGACTGGTTCTTTATGAATGATTTGGAGTTTAGGACTGTCGTAGTAGATAAGTCCCAGATAGACGAGTCTCGTCCTGATTATACCTTTAATGATTTCTATTTTCGGATGTATTTCCAGCTTCTTCATACCAAGGTAGATTTTCAGAACACGTATAATGTATATATAGATATTAAGGATACATGTAGCTATGAGAAAATGGAAAAGTTGAAGAAAATCATGAAATTTAATTCTTCTATTGGGAATTTTCAGTTTATTCGATCTCATGAAAGTGTTTTTATTCAATTGGCCGATGTGCTTATTGGTGCAATTAATTATAATCTGCGTATAGAGAAGGGTGAAATCTCAGGTTCTGTTATTGCTAAACGAAGATTGATAGAGAAGATAAAGAGACATAGTAATATATCGTTAAATGCAACGACACCATTAGCTCGAAAGAAGTTTAATTTATTCTTTATCAATTTAAAGTGAAGATTATGGCAGGTTTGAATATCATAAAGAAATATCCAGAATTATTGGATTTGATAGGACTCAGTGAGTCTGAGAGGCATTATGATTTATTGAATATTTTTAGAAGGGATATAGAAGATAATGAGGATTTTACTTTTCGGAAGAGGCGAATCTATCCCATAAAGGTACAAGGTGAAGCTGATATGGGTAGGTTGTTTAAGCATTTGACGTGTGAGGAGGTCTTGATAGAAAATGAAGATGGTTCCAAATATCCAAAGCGTGTTTTTGAAATGGCACGTTCTCAAAGGCTGCATTGGATCCTTCATCATATAAAGGAAAGAAGTCCCGACAATATAGATATTTTCACAATAGAGGAAAGGGATGCAAAGAAACGAAAAGTCAAAAAGACTTATATATATGATAGTGTGGAGGAATATGTCATAGTTTTAGAGCATCAGCGAAGCAATGCTTTTTATCTGTTGACTGCTTATTATCTTAATAAGGAATATGGAAAAAAGGCTTTAATAAAAAAGATGGGGCGAAGACTTCCGAATGTGTTATAAAAACGCAAGACCCGTATTGCATCGGTGGCAAGCGGGTCTCGAAACTCCTTCTAATTATAGATGAGCGGTGCAAAGATACAAAGATTTTGGGGAATAATAGTTCTTTTCCCAAAAATAAAATAGTTTTTAACATTTGAAGAAGTGTTCTCACCTCTGATGATGTGTTAGTTATATATAATATAAGTGTAATATAATAATTGAAAGGAAAAGATAAAATGGAGAAAATCAACGTAAAAGAACTGAATGATAATGTCTTCGAGACTATTGGTAAGGAATGGATGCTGGTTTGCGCCGGCAACAAGGATAAGTTCAATATGATGACGGCTTCCTGGGGTTGCCTGGGATGGCTCTGGAACAAGCCGGTGGCTGTGGTATTTATCCGCCCGGAACGCTACACCCACGGCATCATCGAGGAGAATGAATTCATGACCCTCTCTTTCCTCGGCAATAGCGAGGAGGCTCGAAAGATATATAACTTCTGCGGTTCTAAGAGTGGACGTGATTTCGATAAGGCAAAGGAAACAGGATTGACTCCTGTGGAGACCGATAACGGCAGCATTGGCTTTGAGCAGTCACGACTCACCCTGGAATGCCGCAAACTCTATAAGGACAATATGACGGCAGAGAAGTTCCTCGATAAGGACCTGCTGCAGTGGTATGGTGCCAAGGGCGGATTCCACGATGTCTATGTCGTGGAGATTACCAATGCTTATACAAAGTAATAATTAAAATATGGCTCAAGAACAGACAGCAATTCGTGAACGCCAGAAAACCAGGCTCAAGGAGCCGGGGCGTTACGTGGTAATGATGTTCAACGACGACTTCACGCCGATGGACTTCGTGGTAGAAATCCTCGAATCCATCTTCTTCAAGTCGCAGGCTGAGGCTGAAGCAATCATGCTCAAGGTTCATCACGAGGAGAAAGCCGTGGTGGGTACCTACAGCTACGACATTGCCAAGAGCAAAGTGGAAAAAGCGATGGAGAAAGCCCGTACGCAGAAATATCCGCTGAAGCTCACTTATATGCCAGAATGATAGGGGGCTTTTCAAAACCCCCGATTCAAGTTTTAAATCCCGAATAAAGAAAGGAAAAGAATAGAATGGACAGTATGGGATTAACCCGATATATGAGTGTCTTGATGGACGATGCCATGAAGCAGGCCCGGTTCTTCGATCATGAGTTTGTGATGCCGGAGCACATGCTTCTGTCATTGCTCCGCCAGTATGCCTTCTGCCAGGCTTTGCAGGAGGAAGGCGTGGATAGTCTTAAGATGCACGAAGACTTGGTGGGATGGCTCGCCAAGCAGGAGCGTGTGCCTGAAAATATCAAGTATCTGCCGGAGCCTTCGTCGCTCTTCAAGACCATGTTTGGAACGGCATGCGCCTTGGCTGCTGCCGCTGATAGAAAACTTGTGAATGTGCCTCATTTCGTGCAGGCGATGTTTGGCTTGCAGAACTCAGAAGCCGCTTACCTGTTGTGCAAGAACGTGGGCGACCGTCAGGGCGAATTCCTGGCGAGTGTGGATAGTTATTATCCGCTGGAAAATGAACCAGGTGATGAAACCCTGATGATGGGTGATGGCTACGATGAGGATGACTATGATAACGATTATGATGATGACGAAGAGGAGGGAAGAAGCCGACAGCCTCAGGATTGGCATCAGTTGGTTACCTGTATCTCTGATCAGGTAGAGGAACACAATCCGCTCATCGGCAGAGAACAGGAACTGGATAGAACCATTCAGGTGCTCTGTCGTGCAGAAAAAAACAATCCGCTTCACATCGGCGAACCGGGCGTAGGTAAAACCGCCCTGGTTTATGGTCTTGCCAAACTCATCAACGAGAATCAGGTGCCTGATCGTCTCAAGGGAGCACGCATCTATGGCATGGACATGGGACAGATGCTTGCCGGCGCCCAGTATCGTGGCGATTTCGAAAAGCGTATCAAGATGGTGATGGAGGGAGCCGCCAAGGAAGGCAACACCATCATCTATATTGATGAGATTCATAATATGATAGGTGCAGGCCGTGGCTCTGATGGTGGACCTGATGCTTCCAATATGCTCAAGCAGTATCTGGAGGCTGGCGACATCCGATTCATCGGCTCTACCACCTACGAGGAGTTCAACCGCTATATGGCTCAGAGCAAGGGCATCGTGCGCCGCTTCCAGCAGATTGACATCAAGGAACCTACCGAGGAGGAGGCTATCAAAATCCTGGAGGGGCTGCAGTATAAATACAATAAGTTCCACAATGTAACTTATCGCAAGGATGCCCTGGAGTATGCCGTTCGTGCCAGTGCCAAATATATCAGCAACCGCTGTCTGCCTGATAAGGCCATCGACCTGATGGATGAGGCGGGTGCTTATCTGGAGGTGCATCCTGTGGAATATCGCCAGCGTTCCTACGTAACCAAGGCGATTATCCAGCAGATTCTTACCAAGGTCTGCAAGATAGATGCGGCTGCCATCAAGGATGAAAACAATGATTCTCTGGCTACACTCCGCCAGCGCATACTCGACAAGATCTATGGTCAGGATAAGGCTGTGGATAAGGTGGTTGAGGCTGTGATGATGGCGAAGGCAGGACTGGTGGATGATGACAAGCCGATGGCGTCGCTGCTCTTCGTGGGTCCTACGGGTGTAGGTAAAACCGAGGTGGTCCGTGTGCTGGCTAAGGAACTCGGCATCGAGCTGGTGCGCTTCGATATGAGTGAATACACCGAGAAGCATACCGTGGCTAAGCTCATCGGTTCGCCTGCTGGATACGTGGGTTATGAAGATGGCGGTCTTCTGACCGATGCCATCCGCAAGACACCAAACTGCGTGCTCCTGCTCGACGAGATTGAGAAGGCGCATAGCGACATCTACAACATCCTGCTGCAGGTGATGGACTATGCCCGATTGACCGACAACAAGGGTCAGAAGGCAGATTTCAGAAACGTAATCCTCGTGATGACTTCCAATGCCGGAGCGCAGTATGCATCCCAGGCAAGCGTAGGTTTCGGTGGTAATGTAACCCGTGGCGAGGCAATGTTGGCTCAGGTAAAGAAGACCTTCAAGCCAGAGTTCATCAACCGACTTTCCGACACTGTGGTGTTCAACGATATGGATAAGCACATGGCAGAACTGATTCTTGCCAAGAAGCTTCGTCAGCTCGATGCTAAGTTGGCTGCAAAGGGAGTTTCTATTACGCTTACCGATGCGGCAAGAGAGAAAATTCTGGAGTGGGGCTTCACCAAGGAATATGGAGCCCGCGAGATGGATCGTGTCATCGGCAACCGCCTGAAGCCAATCCTGATGAAGGCTCTGCTCTTCGGCAAGCTCAAGAAGGCAGGCAAGGGCTGCGTAGATTTCGATGGTAAGGAACTGGTGGTTAATTATTAGGAAGCAATGATATTACAGATAGATGAAAATGCGGAAGAGATTTATTTTCCCGATCCGCATTACGGTGATGACGACGGATGTTTTGCAATAGGAGGCGATTTAAGTATCGACCGCCTGCTGCTGGCTTACAGCAACGGCATCTTTCCTTGGTATAGCTTTCGCGACCAGCCAGAGATACTCTGGTTCTGTCCGATGAAGCGCTTCGTCATCTTCCCGGATGAAATCCACGTCAGTCATTCCATGCGCACCCTGCTGAGAAAGAACAGGTACAGCGTGGGAATCAACGAGGATTTCGATGCAGTGATTCGTGCCTGCAGCAAGACCAATGGCCGTTACGAGGAAGAGGGTGCCTGGTTGGGTGAAAACATCATTCAGGCATTCACCGCCCTTCATGAGCAGGGCTTTGCGGCAAGCGTGGAAGTATGGGATAATGAAACTGGTGAGTTGGTGGGCGGACTTTATGGCGTCACCATCGGCAAGGTCTTCATTGGCGAGAGCATGTTCTCCAAGGTTCCGTCGGGTTCAAAGATAGCCCTCATCTTCCTGGCTAATTATCTGCAGGAGCATGGAGGCAAGATGATAGATTGCCAGTTGGAAACCCCGCATCTCAAGTCGATGGGTGGCAGATATATTTCCTACGAGGAATATATGGAAATCATGAATGATGATTAGGAAAATCATGCATGAAAGAATATAATCATGCATGAAGAATATAATCTGCAAGAAAGAATAAAAGAGTTTCTCTTTTGAAGAGGAAATAAACAATAAAGGCTAGGTTCCCGATTCTAGGAAACCTAGCCTTTGTTGTGTTTAGAATATCGGTGTGCCGATGCAGCCGTTAGGTGCCTGGATATGAAGCAGGGCACAAACGGTGGCGGCAATATCCGTCATATAGTGAGGCTGGGCGCTCTCGCCGTGCTGGATGCCCCAACCCATAAACAGGCAAGGAATATGGATATCGTATGGATTCCATGCTCCGTGGGTAGTTCCCTTGCTGCTGTAATAATCGTAATGACCAGGCTTCAAGACAATCTGGACGCTTCCGCTACGCTCACGGTTGTAGCCGTTGATGGCACGGAACTTCAGTTCTGCAGGAATACTCTCGATAGAGGTCTTCTCCATGTCGAAGGCATAGTGAACGTCCTTGTCTTTCTTCAATCTATCTACCACCGCCTGCTTGATGGCTGCGTAATCCAAACCGAGTTCTTCGATGATATCTGTGTTGAAGAACACCTGGTAGTTCATGATGGTTTTCACGAGATCCTTGTCGGTATTGAACTTAGCTTTCAGAATCTGGTTCAGCTCTTCTACCAATCCTTTTTTGTTCCAGATGCCGGCAGGGATTCGCTGATCTTGCAGGAAGGTGGCATTGTTCACACCTCCATGGTCGGCGGTGAGGAAGGTGAGATAATTCCCCTTGCCCACGGTCTGGTCGAGATAAGCGAAGAAATCCGCCAACGCCTTATCAAGTCGGAGATAGCAATCCTCTGTTTCGATGGCGTTCACGCCCACCTGATGACCGATGTAATCGGTGCTTGAACAGCTGATGGTCAGCAGGTCGGTATCTGTGCTTCTACCCAGGTTCTCGCCCTCGATGGCAGCCTTGGCAATATCGAAGGTCAGGTTGCAGCCGAATGGGGTGTTGCGGAGAATCTTGTAGCCATGCTTCTTGTATAAGGCAGGCAAGTCGAGTGGCAATACCGCCTTCTCGCCCTCAGCGATTCCGTTCTCATAGTTGTTGTCATCGCTGGTGCTCTCCTTATAGGAATCGATAGGGTAGAGCGTCTCCCATTTCTTGGAAAGATACTTGTTAGGCAGTTTCTGCTTGTTGAACTTGTTCACCCACTCTGGCAACTTTTCCATATAGAAGGTGCTGGTGATGAACTTGCCCGATTTATCATCAAACCAGTAAGCGCCATTGGCGTGGTGACCGGCAGGGAGGATGGAAGCTCTGTCTTTCAAGGCCACGCCCACCACCTTAGAGCGGTTGTTGGTAGCCAGACGGAGTTCATCGCCGATGGTAGTTACCCACAGATTGCGAGGCGACATCTTGCCCGCCTTGCTATCAGAGCCCACAGGGTTCACGGTATCATCAGCAGTACAGTACACAACCTTTCCATCCTTCACGAAGTTATTTCCGGCGATTCCGTGGATAGAAGGCACGGAACCGGTCCAGATAGAAGAGTGACCGATGGCAGTAACCGAAGGGATATAAGGAATCTTGCAGTTTTCCACGCTGAATCCTTCGCCGAGCATTCTCTTGAATCCGCCTTCGCCGTAGCGGGCGTAGTAGCGATAGAGGTAATCCCATCGCATCTGGTCGATTACAATGCCTACAACGAGCTTAGGTCGTTGAGGCTGAGCCTGTGCGATGCCGCAGAAGCAGCAGAGCACGAAGATGAGTTTAAAAATCTTATTCATTTCTCTATATGTTATTTGATACATCTATATCTGATATAGATAGATTGCAATATGTTTTAAATACGCTTGCAAAGATACAATTTATTTTGGGATAAAACAATAAAAACAGAAGAAAATGGAGTTTGGTATCGAAAAGTAAGGCAGAAAGAAATGATGAAGCCAAGTTGTTACATAGTCTCTTTTTTTGTTACAAAGTAAAACTACGGAACAGCCTGCTGGCGAACACTCAAAAGAGAAAAAACTCTATGATTGAAAAAAAAACTCCTGAAGGAGTGAACTTTTCAGATTTTATTTGTACTTTTGCCATGTCATTCAGTATTTTACTGTTTTTTAGCAACACTAGGATAAGTGAATTTACTGACGTGGCAATATTCTGAATAACTTTAGGTTGTTCAGCTGCTTGTGAAAATATAGAGTTTATAGTGTTGTGGAAATTATTTAAATAATAAAGTCATGAAGGGGAGAACTATAAAAAAAGTATTTTTGTTGGTGCTTTTGCTGGTATCATCAGTTGCTGTTGAGGGAAAAGAAGATGTAGAAATTATAGGGAGAGATATGGATAGTACAGGGTTGGCATCTTCCTACACAGGACATGATTTTTATATCAGTGGTGCTGATGCTGCGTATCTGGATCATATATGTTGGAAGTATATCTTGCCATCGAGTGATGGGAAAGAGAATGTTGTCTTTCAAAAAAGTGACACGAAAGATTTCTCTATCCCACAAATAGATGATGCCAGTAAGTATCATATCAATATCAATGGTGATATTGATGCCAAGATAGTTTTAGAGGGAGAGGTGAGAGGACTGAAAATATCTTGTGTTTATAATTTGACTCTGGAATTAAAGCCTAGAATCAAAAGTGTAAAGGTGGTAAAAATCGTTAGTAATATGCCAAAGTACGATTCTTATGATGTGTATTATGATGTTGAATATGTTGGTAGTGATGAATTGTTTATCAGTGTAGAAGAGGAATATGGCGGTGGTATGTCAAGTCAGATAATCAAAGAGCCGTTTTATGCTCATGTTAAATCAGAATATATCACAGCTCCTTATTATGCTTGGATACATATTTCGGCAGAGAACAAATATGGTAAGGATGTATATACTTTAGAGCTACCTCCATATGGCAATGTTGCTGGAATAAATAACTTGCAGTTAGATGACAAGCATTTTATTGTTAGGGATTTGTATGGTAATCGTAAACTTTCGACAAATAGCTTTAGCAGTTTACAGAGTTTACCTGCTGGTGTGTATCTGGTGGAAGTTTATTCTGGCAAGACAAGAATAAAGACTATAAAGTTTTATAGGAAATGAAACAATAGGGAGTGTTATTAAATTTTTTACTATTAGTTTAAATGCTGTATTTCAAATTAGAATATCAATATTCCATAGCTCAAAAAGCCACCTTTTGGGAAAAGATAATAGATAGATTATTGTCTCATTTCGTGCCAATGGCTAACCCTACATTAGAGGAAAATCTTGACTACGTTAAAGAATGGAACTTAGAGTATGATGACGTAGAAGAATATACGAATAGGGAAGTTGGTGTGGCAGAAAATGGCTTGGTGGTATTCAAAGCTCCCTTTGAAGAAAACTGGGGGTATTGGTGTGATAATGACATGACTATGGATGATTATCGAAATCTCAATATTCATGCAATATCAAAGGAAGCGTTTGAGAAACTTTGGAACGAAGAGGTACAACTTCCTTTTGGGACAGAATCAAATATTTCTAAGTAAGATGGATAAATTGATAGAACTTATAAAGAGTAATTCCTTCTCAGCAGCAGAAAAGCTGTTGAGAAAGAAACTTGCTTTGTCACCAAATAACTGCTATTTGTTGACTCAACTTGCAAATGTCCTATGGAACAGATGCAAAGATAAGGAAGCTTTGTCTTATGCCGATAAAGCAAAAGAGGTATGCCCTGTTATGCCTCTCTTGAATTATACTCGTGGCAGAATCTTTTGGTCATTAGAAAAATATGAGCAATCCATAGAAGAGTGGGATGTTGTTTTAAATATGACTATTGAGGAGGTTGCGGAAAATGGCTATGGTGTCAGATGGGCAAAGTCTGTCATCAATGATTCCAGATATTATAAGGCAGATTGTCTCTATCACCTTTTTAAAGATAAGGAGGCCTTGGCTCTAATGGAAGAGCATTTGTCACACCGAGGAAAAGGTATTGAAAGTGATTTCTCCAAAAAGGAAGCTATTCTTTTCTGTAAAGTATTGAAGTATAGTCATCCAAGGACTGTTGCAAAAGCCTCAGATATAGGATATGCTTCTGAATCTCAGCGGAATCGAATCTTGAAAAGAATAGACGCTTTGGAAGAGAGTAACAATAAGGAGAAACTGGTGCGCTATCTTCGTGTCATTTGCAAGCGTTATTCCAAAGAGTATTATTTGAAGACGATTCTTTCCGAGACCTATAAGGTTATTGGGGACAAGGCAGGTTGCTTAACTTATGCAAAAGCAGCTTTTGAGCAAGAACCCAATGACCCTCTTGTTAAGTATGACTATGCTGTTGCGTTGATGTTTAACGGTTTATCTGAAGATGCTCTTTTGCAGTTTAAAGAATTTGTTGCGTTAGGGCTAGATTATATCGCATTCTCTGAACATGGTGAAGGAGTAAGATGGGCAAAGAAACTTTTGCGGAATACGCAAAAACAAATAGACCAAATTCAAGCAAACTAGCAAAAAGTATGACTAAGTTTTAACTAGTCAACTGGTTTTATAAATAAGTATTAACCGAGTCAACTCGTCGTATAAATAAGATTTAAAGTGGTCAACCAAAATTGTTAATCCACAATTGGCAACAACAAGGTATATCAGGTCATGTTGATGTCGTTTATAGAAGAAATTGGGGATCCCAGTATTCTTGTAGTAATTTATACTGGTGGTGCTCCTTATGAAAACAATGTAACAGAAATATTCCATTGATAATGAAAAATATTATATTTATAATCTGCTTATTCTTCATAGCTTGCTATAATGGGCAAGTTATGAAGAAAGAGGCTTGCATAAACTTTGTGAAACATGAAGAATTAGGGAAGTATCCCTTTGAAAAAAGTATAAAATATACTTTGCAAATTGACAATCAAAACGTTCCTGTTTATTGTTATGCTCATGTTTTTAAAGGTAATATAGTATCTTTAGAGTTAAGCAGAACTCCAGAAAAAATAAAAAATATGTCCTCAGGCATCATGCTGTCGTTTTTTGCCAAGGTACTAGGTAGTTTTAATGAAAAAGAGAAGTTAAAAATAACGCAAGTTTATACAAAACTAGAATATTGGGAAGAAGAAAGTACAAAACTGTCGCACAGATATTTTAATAACACTTTACCAATAAAGACGGTTTTGGAAGAAAGTGACTTGTTAAAGGATATAAGAAGTATTTTGAAAGAAAATAATTTATATGTTGATAGCTTTGACTGTGATTTGATTACTACAAATAAAACTCACATTCAATCTGACGTTCTTTTATGTGGTGATTTTTTCTTGTCTGTGAAATTATTAGAAGAGCCAACCTGAAAAGTGGCTTGAAAATTTTAATTAGTAAATTTTAGTTACAGTCCGTAAGCAAAAGAACAAAGCTTTTCAATTTTGAACTTTAAAAAGTGTGCAAGTAGGCAAATAACGTATGGTTTTCATCTGCTTATCACCTATCTAAGTTTCAATTTGATAGTGCTCTGACTTTTTCAAGTGGACTCATTTATTAAATGGAGGAAGATATGGCATGTTGTGTCGTATCCTTCAACTGTTTGTCGGGAAAATCAGAATGTTGTTTTACAAATTAAATGAAAGTATGAGACATTTATTATATTTTTTACTATTAGTTTGTTTCTTGGGAAACATCAAAGCCCAAAAATCTGTGGGCCAAGTCAATGGATTTTATATTTGTTCTAAAAAGGAAGACTATAATAAATTTATAGTGTCTGACTATCGGTTTTATGATAAGAGTATGTATGAAAAAACAGATGATAGCATTCGGAGTTTATTTGTCCATTATAGATGGATAAAATATAATCAAAATGCAGCCGTTGGAAAGCATTGTGTGCTTGATGTAAAATTAAATGATACGGTTAGTTGGGCTAAAAATAAACTCTTTTTGGAACAAACTTTTCCTTATATGGCAACAAGGGAAGAGACAAATGAGCTAGAGATGATTAACATGCAAGTTCCTATAGATTTGTCCTTGGCGATATCTTTCAAGTTAAACCTACCCAAAAGGTACAATAGGAAAAATAAATATGATGGCTGGAGTAAGGGGGAATTGGCGGAAATTAAAAGTATTACAAATATGATTCGTTCTTCGTATTTGTATGATGATATCAATTCAATTCTTAAAAAGTACAAACTGACGATAGATAATGTTAGAGTAACAGAACCAACATTGGTCTTTACACCCAAAAAGTTTCTTGACGTTTATTCCCAGTATTCAAACAAGAAATTACCGCGGCAAATACTTGGGTTATATATTACGTTAGTTTTAAAGCCTTGTTCAGAATAAGTAGCCAAATGCTTTTATATGCAAAGGATAATTGGGGAGAGTTGAAAAGAAACATTTTGGAAAGTTGGAGATAAAATACCCGCTAGTTGTTGACTCAACTTGCAAATGTCTTTACTCCATTTTTACAAAACATCAAGTAAGGACATTCTTGAAAATGAAGGGCATGCCGTATCAAGTAACGACATGCCCCTGTGTTGCTTTATTCTTCATTTACCATCTCCCAATCCAAAACGCCTTTGCCTTCTTCGTCTAGTTCTATGCCTAAGCCTACTACCTCTCGCTTGTCGGCCTTGAAAGGCTCCAGGTATTGGCGGTTTTGAATTTGCTTGATGGCAGCTTCCTTGCCTCCGTTGTTTCTCAACTTTAATTCTATTACGTAGATGTGATGAGTTGTTTTTTGTATAGCGCCTGTTTTACCTCTTCATTTGGGAAGCCTAAGTGATAGACATTTCCTACGCACGATTTAATGGTGAGATAACCTGATTGATATAAGAAGAGTTCTGGACCTCCACCAGTGACATCGGAAGTCTCCAATGTGTTGCGGAGAATCATGCAATCCTCAAAGTCAGGTAGGCGCAACTCTGCATCCTTGATGAACTTCGGCAGCATGGATGTGGCTCCTGATGATGCCCAATAACTGTTGAGATCCTGGGTGTCAAGCGCATTGATAAGGCTGAAAGGATTGTAGATGTCAACCATGTTTCGGCGACTGAAATGGTAACCGTCGTAGTAGTCCTTCAGCTTGTCGTGGGTTTCCTGCAAAGTCCATCCGTTCGCCTCTGCCATTTTTTCAAGTTCAGGCTTGAAGTTCTCTTTTATTTCCTCTTCAGTGATGCCGCAGATGGCTGCATATTCTGGGAGGAAACTGATGTTGGTTAAATTGTTGAGCACAGAGAAAAGGGAAATCTGCGTAAACTTGGTGATGCCCGTGATAAAGACCAGACGCT
>ERZ773209.1213-NODE-1213-length-15914-cov-4.051832_pt1 | contig 15914 bp, 16 predicted proteins | sample MGYA00511109_ERZ773209 | MGnify/ENA primary metagenome ERZ773209 (study PRJEB29015, sample SAMEA2737786) | human gut metagenome | biome: human gut; feature: human-associated habitat; material: faeces | place: China | collected 2012 ...
CCCCCTATGACAAATAATGAATGGGGCTTTATTACACTTCCAACCCACGCCGACCCAGAACAGCGAGCGATTGCACGGTTAAAGCTTTCCAGTGAAATGTCGCTGGAGCATTACAAAACACCGCTGCTGCTCACCCATTCAGGCGGAAAAGACAGCTGCGTTTTGACCGAGCTTGCCCTGCGCGCCGAGATACCGTTTGAGGTCCTGCACGCGCACACCACGGCAGATGCGCCGGAAACCGTCCACTTTGTACGGAGCGAGTTTGCGCGGTTGGAGAATCGAGGCATACGGTGCAGCATCAACTATCCTTTATATAAAGGTAGGCGCACGAGTATGTGGGACCTGATTCCCCGCAAGCTAATGCCTCCGACCCGCGTGGCCCGGTATTGCTGCGCCGTCCTCAAGGAACAAAACGGCAAGGGGCGCTTCCTTGCCACAGGTGTTCGCTGGGCAGAAAGCGTCAGCCGTTCCAAGCGCAGGGGCATCTTTGAAAAGCAGGTTTCCAACCGCGATAAGGAAGTACATATCCGAAATGACGAGGAAAGTCTGGATGCGCTGTTTGCCCCCTGCAAGCTGGCGGCGAAGCGCTTTGTAAATCCCATTGTAGATTGGAGTGACCGGGAAGTCTGGGATTTCCTGCATGATGCAAGGATACCTGTGAATCCACTCTATTTCTGCGGCTTTTCACGGGTAGGCTGTATTGGCTGTCCGATGGCCGGGAAACATCGCTATTTTGAGTTTGCCCGCTATCCGCAGTATGAGAAGCTGTATCTTATAGCTTTTGACAGAATGCTTGAGGAACGGCGCAGGCGCGGAAAACTTGACGGAAGCTGGCACATGGGTACTACAGCGGAGGATGTATTTCACTGGTGGATGGAAGATGATTTCATCCGCGGTCAGATGAGTTTGGAGGAATTTTTATATGTATGCTGAGAATTTGATTTCCACCCCGGAGGCACAGGCCGACTTCTACCCTACCCCAAAGGAACTGGGCAAAAAAATGTTACAGGGTATTGACCTTGGTTTCATCAGCACAGTTTTAGAGCCATCTGCCGGAAAGGGGGATTTGATTCGGTGCCTTGCCGAAGAATCGATTGCACAGGAACACCGCTACAATCCCCACACCTTGAATGTGGATGCCATTGAAATTGACCCTTATATCCGCAGTATTCTCAAGTATGAATTTGGCAGTGCCAGACAGCAAGAAATTCAGCATACCCTGCGCGGATTTGAAGATCGTACCCGTTACGATTACAAACTCGACAAAGAGGTTGGTCTAAATGACGAAGAAAAGACCGCTCGTGCGCAATTAAGGTACGAATCTTCTTTGCGGGACAGAATAGATCTACATATCGTTCACGATGATTTCTTGACCTTCGTTTCCCGCAAAACCTATGACCTGATTCTGATGAACCCACCGTTTTCTGCCGGCTGTGAGCATCTTTTGAAGGCCATAGAGTTGCTAAAATGCTGCGGCGGTAAAATTCGCTGTCTGCTGAATGCCGAAACTGTGCGCAATCCTTATTCTGCCCAACGGCAACTCTTGCAGCAGTATCTGGAAGAATATGGAGCTGAAGTAGAAATCTTGGCGGACGCTTTCAAAGATGCAGAACGCCAGACTGATGTTACCGTAGCACTGGTGCGCATTGATATTCCGAGGCCAACATACCATAGTGAGATTTACTCCCGTTTGAAAGAAGCCTCCAATATAGAACAGCCACAGACTGAGGCAACGGAATTGACGCTGACAGATTTTCTCGAAAACATCGTGCAGCAGTTCAACTTTGAAACCGATGTAGGGATTGCTTTGATTCGGGAGTATCTGGGGATGCGTCCTTATTTGATGGAAAGTATCCCGCCTGGCCAATATAGTGGCAGCACACTGGTGCTTTCTGTTGGCACAGACCATCGTTCAAGAGGGCCGCATATCAATGATTTTCTACGTCTCACCCGCCGGAAATATTGGAACGCTCTGTTCCATAACGACAAATTCATGGGTAAGCTAACCAGTGAACTGCGCCAGAAATACTATGACATGGTCGGAAAGCTGGTAAACTACGATTTCACGCTGTTTAACATTCAGCAGATCTCACTGGAAATGAACGCAGAACTGTCACAGGGCATCCAAGATACCATCTTCAAACTGTTCGAGCGTTTTACGGTCGAGCATAGCTGGTACCCGGAGACATCGAAAAATGTTCATTACTTTAACGGCTGGAAAGCGAATAAAGCCCACAAAGTCAACAGCAAAATCATCCTGCCTGTGAATGGAATGTTCTCGGATTACTCTTGGTCTGATGCATTTGAAGTCAGCCATGCTGAAGCCTGCATCTCGGATATAGAAAAGGTGTTCGATTTTCTGGATGGCAACATGACAAGCTATGTGAATCTGCACGGTGTACTGGCGCGTGCTGCCAGAGCCGGACAGACGCGAAACATCCCCTGCAAGTATTTCGATGTGACCCTTTATAAAAAAGGTACGATGCACATTCGGTTCCACAATGAAGAACTGCTGGAGCGTTTCAACATCTATTGCAGCCGAGGCAAAAACTGGCTACCGCCGAACTACGGCAAACGCACCTACGCCGATATGCCGCAGGAGGAACAGGCGGTCATTGATTCTTTCCACGGCAACGGTGAACCCGCTTCCGGCAAAGAGCGATATGCCGAAATTCTCGCAAAGCGGGATTACTATTTACAGGCACCCAAGCAGGACTTTCCCCTGCTGACAAACTAAGAGGTAAAAAGCCTATGTATAAAGAAAAAGTACGCAAATTCAAGTGTTATTACTGCTCGGACTGTAAACTCTATGCCGGGTCTGAAACGAAAACGATTCACGGTCGGCGCATGAAGCCGAACACAAAATACTGCACCGGCGGCAAAAAGGTCATTATCTTTCGATCCGACGACCCAAAAGTAAATGTACCGAAATGGTGTCCTAAGCGGCGTATGCCTCCTGTGTTACGGATCTACCACTTCCGCTCTGTGGAAATTGAGTTGGGCGAAAGTATGCTTGCGGCCAACGGAATTTCGTTTTTCCCCTACCCCAGCCGCTATGCAGTGCGGTATGAGGGAGACTCTCCTTATACGGCGATGGAATTTGCAAAGCAAATCAAAAAGTGCTCTTTGGCCGAACTGCTCCTTATGCAGCTGCTGCCCTATGAAATTCTGGAAATCGACGATGGCATCCGCCCATACTGTTTCCTTGTAGAGCGTCTCGGTCGCGTGCGGTGCATCCGCTTCAAAAGCGACATTGCACGCGAAAACAAGTTCGATGAATCAGACAATAAGTCAATTTGATTTTACAGGACTCTCACAGGCGTTTCGTTCGTTGTTGATTGCATTGACAGCAAAGTACTCGACATTAAATGCCCTGTGTAATGTATGTTTCATTTGACTGTTGCAGTATGGTCATTGCTTGCATCAAAGCAATGTGTAGCACTTTATCTTTTTTCAAAAAATCTCCGTCACATCATAACGTGACGGAGATTTTTCCCTGTATCCTATGTGAATATATCATTAATTTATTGTCTCTGCTTCCACATCCGTTCATCTTCTATTGTACGCAGTTTACTCAACGATAGAAGCATTTACACTAGTGCATGTTTAGAAATCATACGGTACATATACAACAATCGTTTTATTTTTCCCATCATAACTTCCCTCCTTTGTTCTACAGGAAATGTATTCTATTTTGTAATCCACATAAGACATCCTTTTCTCACAAACACGATTAGTTGACACATAGCATTTTTCGCAAAGTTCGTCCTCATGATGTTTTAATGCTGCTGGGTCATTGAATTCACGATCTTCCAAATAAATATTCTCGATATGACCACATTTTCGTTTTATCTGTTTCCTAGGCATTGTAACCGTCTCCTATTTATGTAAATCTTCCAGAGCATTCCTATGTGCAATTCTGTATTCACCCTATCATTTTTATTGTATCTAAAAATATTGCATGTCAAATGATTGTCAACGGATTCTCTTTATATAAATTATTTGCATAATAATTAAGCGCTTCCCTCAAGTTTTTGCTAATTTGGAACTCATCATCCGCTTTTTCCAAATGCTTTTTTATGTAATGCCCAAATACCAGACTAACCAAAATTAATATGCATACGCTGCTTACCATCACACCTCTTCTTATCGCTTCATTCGTACCATCACCAATTGCATTTGTAACGCTGCTAAGAGTTATTGTAAGAAGTGTAACGACAATCTGTGTCAGAAGATTCTCTTTCTGCCGTTTCTCTTTTTCTTTCATGTACTGTTGATTTTCAAGGATCAGCCAAGGCACTGCATTTTTCAAATCAATTTTAAAGTCTTCTGCCGTGTTAATAAGTGCTTTTACTGAAACACTTTCAAAGTATTTTGTTATTTCTTCCATACTGTGCTTGTCCTTTATTGAACGCTTCTCATGCTTTTTCCGATTATATGCCACCGTACTTGGCATCAGGTTTAGAACTAGAAGACCACTGACAAGATAAAGAGCTATACTCCATCTATACAATGTTGTCTCTGATGCCAATATATTCCATCCCCACGACACAATCAAAAGAATTAGGGAAATTGAAAACACGACCATCGCCATTGCTAAAATCTCTGGAAATCGTGCTGCCTCCATCCTCAATTTTAAATTTTCCAGCGCCCATTTAATTCTGAGCAGGAGTGAAGTGGTCGAGCTTCTTTTTGCCTTTTCCCTTTGCTTTGGTGACAAGCTCTCCCTGTATCGTTCTTCCATATACTGCTTATCTGCCATTTTCCAGTTGTATTTATAATCTTCCAAAAATTCATCAAACATATGCTACTCCTTTGCGCTTTATCGTCCTATCTGTTCTAATCATACAAATTATTATTTCTTTTGTGTTCATTATATCGACATATCGCCACAAAGTGAATACAAACAGATTAGAATTTATAAAAATTTAAAATATCCTTGAATGCCCACATTCTCTTATGCTTTTCCGCCGATCAGTGCAAAGTTTTCTTGCTCATCACATTGATGGTTTGTATCTGATATCACAGAGAAAGTTATTCACATCTCGAACGGTTGAAGCGGCTTTTCTCCGCTCATTTCACTTCAAAAATTTCTATGCAGTGTACAAAAATCATACATTGTTCTTGGTAAAGATCATCATCAAACACTCCGTTTATTACTGAGTATTTTCGCAGTAGGTTTTTATATCGGTCAAACAGTATCTCAAAGGCAGATGCACTTCCCTCCTTGGCCGCAAGTAACAGCTCAATAAATGTCATTTCTCTTTCTCCATTTTAATACGTAGTTTTTCAATGCTTCTATAATACGTAGAAGCTGCCGCTCTTTCTGTGAGTTTCGTTTCTTGAGCAAGTTCCTTAAATGTTTTCCCTTTTAGGACATACCCTGTTACAATAAACCGCGCTTTGGGCTTTAACTGCTGCACTGCAGCCACTAATTCTTCATTTTGAACCTCCAGTCTATCCCACACCGTATTCTCTTCGGCTCCAAAATTTGATTGTTCTTCCTCCCTTTTTGCCTGGTTCTCTTTATCTCTTATTTTCTTTTTTATGTAAGCCTGACGCTTTCGTTTTACCGCCAGAACCACATAAGCAGTAAACTGATTTTGACATATATCCTCTTTGGATGTTCCACTGTTCCTTTTTACCATTCTATTACTCCCATCATTTTTTCGATGGGAATAACGGAGGAGAACGGCAAAGTGGATCAATAATATTATATTGGAAAATAGCACACGTAAATTCTTCAGCACAGTTCCATTCAGACAGGATCTGCACTGTCAAAATTTGCGTATGATACTGACAATTCCATGTAGCAGTTCCTATCTTGGAATCGCCAGCACTAATCATCCAACACTCTCGCAAGTACGAAGCTCGATAGAGTTGCCCTTAACAAATTGGCTACCATCTATAACTGTACTTCAAGAAATAGCTTTTTAGTTCGTTTTTCAATCTGGTATCCGTCTAATGATATTACAGAGAATCTTTTCGTTAATTTTCTTTCACCTCGCTATTTCTTTTTATTCCTTTATGTTTGAACTGACCGTTCGTCTGCGTTTGTCTACCGTGCAGTTCATATTAAAAACGTTAATATTTCACAGACCGCATATTTGTGTTCAAATAATCGGGATTTTTGAACAAGTTCATCTTCTGCATGCAATTTCCTCACAAATATTTTTTCTAAGTGCGCTATAAATGCGTCAAAATCGCCACAGCATCTCTGTTTATAGAGTGAAGCAGTTCTTCTATGACAAAGATAAGGAGCATTTATTATGTCTGCACACAATCAAAAATCCGCATTTCCCTCTTATTATCACGATACATGGACTCTTTTAAAAAATTATCGTAGCGTTTCATGGAGTATTGAAGTTTCCGATTATAATCTTCAGGCGGAATTTCGCACCGAGTATGGTTGTGCTTCCGAGGCCGTGCTGGATGGTCTTGAAGCATCAAATTCAAACACACATCTTGAATCTTATGTGCACTCACTGGAGCGGAGTAAACGGATGCTACAGCTTATAAATTCTGCGATTGATCTCATGCGAAAAAAGCACGAAAAAGGGGAACTCTATTACTGGATTTTGTACTATACATATCTTGCCCCTCATCATTATGCGAACAACTATGAGATTCTGCATTTTCTTGAATTAAAAGGAATGCCTATGTCGATGCGCAACTACTATCTTCGTCGGGAAGAAGCGATTAATGTGCTGAGCTCTGTTTTGTGGGGTTATACCTCAACCGACTGCGAAGAACTTATCAATCGTCTACTTCCGGAATAATCACATAAATCCCCTTAGGCACCTTTTAATAGCTTAGAAAAGCAATTGGGATCAGCAAAAACGCCGACCCCAATTGCCATTGCTATTTAACAATAGAATTATCTGTTTATAATATTGTGATTCTATTGCCTACAATATTGCCGCCATATAAAGCTCCTTATGGCTGAACTTTTCATCTGTCTATGTACCGCATATAAAGCAACAGTCCACGTCAATTACAAACGTGGACTGCGCATCGTGTACACGTTATCCAAAACGTGTATCATACAAACATTTTACTGTTCTTCTTTTACAGCAATCTTTTCAGTTTCTTCTGGGCGAGTAGGCTGAAACATACCCCACTGCGAATCCGGCGGCCAGCCATAGCGTTCACGATGAACAACTGCCTGTGCCATTTCATGGGCAAGATGCTGTGTAAAGGTTTCTTTTGATGCCATAATTATTACCCCTTTCGTCCTTATATTTAAAATTTTTATCAATAGAATGCATTATTGCATTCCAAAGCCGAGCTTAGAAATCAATAGTGTGACCGCAACAGCCAAAATCGCAGAAGTCACTCTATATGCTATCGGTTCTCTAAAAAATAGCAATAGGCACGCCGAAAGCATAACGATTGCTAATCTTAATTTCACTTCTTTGCGTACTGCAACAAGTTCTTCCGCGTTCAAATGAAGTGCAGCATTATTTGCTGGTGCTAATCTTAAAATTAAGATAGAAGCAGCAGCGAGACAAATTAGATTTGATACAGGATGCAATCTCTTTGCAAACTCTAGTGACACGATCATTGTAAATGTTGAACCTAAAAGGCATCCTGCTGGCGTTTTAGCATGGTATCCGCCTGTCCGCATACGAATGAAGCGGAAGACCAGCAGAAAAAGGAAAGTGCTCCTCCATCCGTCAAAAAATGCACCTACTGGAAGCAGAAGAAGAAATGTAACCATTCCCATTAGGCGGCGCATCAAACCATATTGCAGCCAAGCAATCTGGTCTGGTTCGATATAGTGCTTTTGTAAACAAAAAGCCGCTATCCTTGCCGCCAATGCTTCCATTTACGTCAACTCCTTACGCTGTTCATTTTATCAGCAGAAAATAATTCCCGCCACAAAAATGTCACAAACGCAAAAAATATGACATAAACGCAAAATTTGAAAGATGGAGAAGCACTCAGTACAAAATCTCAGCAATCAGCCGAGTGATCAATTCCGTTTCCTCGGTTGTTGGTTTCGGAGCATTTTTGTGTCCTTGAGATCTTCTTTTCTTGGTTCGAATGTACGCTGTCAAGTCCATAAGCAATTGCACTTGCTCTGGGCTTAATTCCTTAAGCGATAGGACATTACATTTCTCACCGCTTGTCAAATAATCCAACGAAACATTTAGAACGTCTGCCAGTGCAGCTGCCTCCGTCAGTCGCGGAACGGCAAGATCACTTTCGTATTTCCCCAGCACTGAATCTGAAAGTCGCAGGTTCGGATCAAACCCTTTTGCACGTTCAACCACCATCTGCTGCGTAAGATTTTTGTCTTTTCGCAGTTTTAACAGGCGTGGCCCAAAATCATACAACATAAGCGTTTTACCCTCCTTGCACAATATAAATATTTTACAATTCGGCGCCGTTTTAATTATGGCATCCGCTTGATTAAATTCCACAAACGTGGTATATAAAAAGAAATCTATTGACAAAACCCGGAGGATTCGTTATTTTGAAAACACACCCCAAGCAAAAGATTGGCAGTCGAGCCTACATAGGAGAGAGTATGGTCAAAATTCTTATTTGTGATGATGATCCAACATTCGCACAGTCAATGTTCAAAAGGATCCTATCATTGCCGGCCTATTCCAGCAAATCCATGAAATTGAGCTGCTTAACTGATATTGCTGAAATGAGTGCTAACACTATCGCACAATATGACATTCTATTTCTCGATATTGACCTCGGTAAAGAAAGCGGAATTGACCTTGCCAGAAAGATGCGCAAGATGAATCCGGAAGCCGTATTGATTTTCGTAACAAACTTCAGTGAATATGCCCCTGAGGGCTATGAAGTGGATGCTTTTCGATACCTTGCCAAATCCGAGTTGGAAAAGAAGCTACCCACCTATTTTGAAGATGCACTGGCAATGTGCCGCACCCGTCAACGGAAAGTAGAGATTCTCTGTGAGGGTGAGAGTGTGCCTATCCCAGTCCAATCTCTTGCATGGATAGAAAGTCAGGGACGTGAACAGTATCTCCATTTGGTAGGCGGATGCCGTGAGCAGCTAATTACCCGATTAACTATAACGCAGCTTGAGGATTTGCTTGTTCCTCATGGATTTTTGCGTATCCACAAAAGTTATCTTGTAAATATGGCGTATTTACAGTCTTTTCAAAGCACAAGTGCAGTTCTGACAATCGGTCAAGCGCTTCCTGTGGGGGCTCGTAGTTATCGCGACAATAAGCAAAAATTTGTAAGATGGCAGGCGCAGCAACTATGGTAGTAATTTGGGGAAATATTCTCAGCTTTATAGGCAATGTGGTTGCGCTGGCAGTCGAAGTCCTTGTATTTGACGCTTTTTTCCCTCGCAATGAAAGCAGAAAAAAGCGATGGCTTTGTATTCTTTTGTGGTGTGTCATTGCTACATTCTTATCTGTATCTGTTGGCACAAAATTCGGATATACACTTAAAATGCTGCAAGAAGTCGCCTTAATATATCTGTTTTGTGTTTTTTTGTACCAAAGCCGCTGGGATCGGCGGTTGTTTATCGTTGTAACGGTATATTCTGTTTTATTTTCTTATAGTCACTGGTTTGATGAACTCTGTATGCGTATTAGTGGGTTTACCTACGAAGAATATATATGGAATGTTCCGCTCTATTCTATATTCTTTTTTCTCCGTTGTTCGTTTATCTTAGCATTTGCATTTCTGATAAATAAGTACCACAAACCGCTACATGCAAGAACACAACCAAGGGCTTGGGTCCCCTTATCCGCTGCTTTCCCTGTTTGCACACTGCTTGTACTCAGGCAGGTATATACCTATTCGGAAGAACAACGTGTATGGCAGATTTGTTTGCTGATTCTCAATCTTGTTGATATTGCCGCTTTAATTTTGTTAGACTACCTTGAAGAAAACGCGGAAAATCGCGAGAAGCTGATTGCTGCCAACGAACGCGCCCACGTTCAGGACGAAAACATTCAGGCTTTGAGTCAGGCGTATGTAGGGCAAAGAAAAATGACGCACGACTTCCGAGCCAACCTTTCGACTTTATCTGAATTGTTGGAAAGTGAACGCGTTGACGATGCCAAGGAATTCCTTTCCGAGTTGAATGTACGTCAAAGTGAGCGAATTTTGCTTGTCAACAGCCATAATGCTGCTATTGATGCGGTTCTAAACCAAAAGGGATATATTGGGAAGAAGCAAGGCATTGATATGCGGTTTCGTGTCAATGATCTTTCCGCGCTGAGGCTTCCTCGTGTAGATGTGACTATTGTGCTGGGCAATTTGATTGATAATGCCATGGAAGCTTGTGCAGGCTTGTCCGACCCAAACCGCTGGGTCAGTATTCAGATCCTTTACAGCGAGAATATGCTTTCTATTTTAATTATCAATCCCAGTAATATCGTTCAGATCAATGACGGTCATATTCCTACAACCAAGCAAGATCCCTTGCTTCATGGCTTCGGCATTGGGAACGTCAAAGACATTTTAGAAAAGTACCACGCCGAGTACCTCTTCACTTATGATGATGGGCGCTTTATTTTTAGCGCCGACTGGCCGGATATATCTGAATCACCTGTAAACACATCAATTCTCTCATAATCAATATTGCTTTTTAATCCTCTGTGCAGAACAACTCGCACAGAGGATTTTTGCATTCATGCACATTTTTTTGCGTATACGCAGGTTTAGTTGACTTTTGTAGAAAACTGTGCTATTTTGATGTCAAGATAACGCATAACTTACAACAGTTTCCTCCTCGGTATTAGGCATCGGCGCGCAGATGCTGAAATATTGTCCGAACATCAACCCTATTAAATCCATTAGATTGGAGGCTTATCAAATGTCAACGATGAAGAAACGCATCCCCATGTTCCTGCTCGCTCTTGCTATGATGGTAGCTATGGCACTCCCCACCTTTGCAGCCAGCTATCGTCCCAACGCACAATTTGGCTATCTGCTGAACATCAACGGTTCGACAGGGTCCGCTTACCAGGGGCGTGCATTGAACCTGATGAAAACCGACACGATGGGAACAGATCAGAATTTCAAAATCGGAACCCGTAGTGGTTACCCCCGGATACTATATGCTTGTTAGCGCGAATGTCAATTATGCTGTAAACCGTTCTACTAACGGCGGTCGCGCGATTATTTGGCCGATTGCTACAGGTTATAACGATTCACGCCTATATGACAATGATGAATCTGTGATTCGTTTGTACACTTCTCGTGAACTCTTAACCGCCCGTGAGCCCGTTGGCGACTGGAGTACCGTTTATTTCGGTGGCAGCGGCATTTCTGTTTGGGTGCGCGCCCACTAACCTTCCGGCACAATTTCAGATTTCCCTATGATAGACATTCAAAAGGAAGTTCATACGGGATTTAATTGCCATTAGACCAGCGCAAGTGAAACACTAATGACCTGTCAAAGGCATCGTCTCAAAGCACAGTGTTACACTTGCATTGGTTTGTTTGCATTTAGCAACTTTTGTAAAGAAAGGTTTTAAGGAAACATGAAATTCATTTATAAGTTGTTGTCTTTAAGTTTGGCTATTGCTTGCCTTAGTGGATGCAGCGCGGCCAACACTGAAATTGCATCCTCGTCAGCCGCTACTGCCACAGTGACCCCTACTACCGACTCTACAGAAGTTCCCGCTTCCAACAATGTTTTTACATCTGCAGGGGACGGTTTATATGTTACCACTGACTCCGGAATCTATGAACTGCAAACAGTGTTTCCGGACTCTGCAAACATATTTTATACTGATGCCAATACAAAGGAACGCATTTTTCTATGTGCGAACCCCAATTGTACACATGCAGATGAAAGCTGCCCCAGTTACATAGCTACACCTTCAGCGATGTTTCCGCCCATGCTTTTGCGTGTTGGCGATCAGCTTTTGGTCGTCTTTACTGAAACCACCGACTCCAGTAACCCGCATGGGATGCTGATGAATATGGATGGTTCCAATCGTCGAACCGTATTTGAACTCGCATCCAATCAATATATGCAAGGCGGCTTTTGTACCTCTGGAAATGATCTCTATTTTGATCTTTACGAGATTGATGATAGCGGGAACGTCACATATCAGCTGTGGTATGTGAGCTTCGAGAATGGAACTTCTGAAAAAGTGATGGACTTGGGATCCGATAGCGACCACTATTCTTTGTGCGATGGTGTAAACAATGAACTGTGCTTTAATCATCTTTCTTCCGACGGAATCAGTTATTGCATGTATGATCCGCAAAGCAAAACAATGTCCGATCCGTTTTTTGTTGACAGTAGCTCGAGCGGGAATTCGATGATTCAAGACGGATACCTCTTTGTCCTCGACGAGCAGGCGAGCTCTGTTCAAAGAATCCGTTTATCAGATAAAGAGCAAGCGAGTGCTTCTTTTACGGTAAAAGAAGGCTTCGGCGCCCCAAGTATGCGGTATCTATTTGATGGGAATTTAATGATTACCGAAGCACAAACGCTGGCAGCAGATATACCGACCGATGGCTCGTATGATATGTGTTCTTATATTCTGGATTTTGACACACGTAATTGTACAGAATTTACATTGCAAACCCCATACAATAATCGTCCGGTATATGTGTTGACAACCATTGGTGACACTTGTTATGTTGCCACAGATTATAAAACGTATACTCCTACCTCTGTTTCTGAAGACGGTACAGTTTCCAACTTCGATTATGTTGCTAACATATACGCCTTCATCACAAAGCAGGATTATATAAATTCAAATCAAAACGGCTATTCAATGGTTAAAGACGCATTCGAATAATTCTACCTATTGTTAAAATTTCATAGGTAAATTTGGATTGTAATTATGAGGCATACCTTTACACTTGATTCAATTCACAAAACATATATTTCGCAAATTTCTCTGTTTACACTCAGAAAAAATGCACAGCCACAAGTGAAAAAAGCTCTGTCAGGGGTGTCAATTACACTAACGCCAGGACTTTACGGATTGCTTGGGCCAAATGGAGCAGGAAAGTCTACTTTAATTCACATTATCACAGGCACACTTGCTCCTGACTCTGGCGAGGTCCTCTGGTGCGGCAAGCCTGCAATGGGTATCGCCTTCCGCCGCATTCTTGGTTATATGCCGCAGCAGCAAGGACTGTATGATAGCTACACCGGCCGCCGGTTCCTTGCCTACATGGCTGCCCTGAAAGAAATTCCTCGAAAAGCTGTTGCAGCCGAGGTAGATCGCGTAGCAGCCGCCGTAAATTTGACCGCCGAGTTGGACAAGCGTCTTTCTGCTTATTCCGGCGGCATGAAGCAACGCCTGCTGTTGGCATCCGCCCTGCTTGGGGATCCGAAGTTGCTGATTTTGGATGAACCAACAGCGGGCCTTGACCCGAAAGAGCGTGTTCGCCTGCGTGAATTGCTGGCAGATATGGCAAAGGATCGAATCATCCTTGTGGCAACGCACGTTGTTTCGGACGTGGAAACGGTGGCAACCAAGGTCATTCTGCTGCGCGCGGGCAAAATCGTGGACGCCGCGCCCGTGCCGGAGTTGATTGAAAAATACGCACCCGACCAGGGTCTTGAGGATGTCTACCTGAATGTGTTCGGTGAGGGAGACGGTAAATGAGCCTGTTTTTTGCTGAACTCCGCAAAGTTTGGGGCGGCAGAGTGTTCCCGGCTCTGTTGGCTATACTGGCGGCCTCCAATCTCCTACTGCTGTGGATGGGTACTCGCCCCACAGCCAAGCAGCCTCCTGCATCAGCCTATCGCGCAGTAGGCGCCGAGCTTTCCGATAAAACCATGGAAGAAAAGGGAGCCTATCTTCACAATAAATACACTGAGATAGAAAGCCTTGTAAAAATCGGGCAGTATTATCGGGAACTGGCTTACGGCGGCTATGGGCTCACTCAGTATCGGCAGGACAATGCCGCCATGTTCGATGCCTATGAACAAGAGTACACGGATAAGACCTATACTCTGTTTACGGATAACTTGAACACAGAGTACCGCCTGTTCAGCCAGCTGCAAAGCGAGTATGACACCGTGGCTGCTTACAACGACTTCTTGGAGGGGGTTCAAACCAAGGCCACCCAACTGTCCGGCATCTCCATTTTTCAAAATGACCGTACCGGGTACGATTTAAAAAACATAGAACTGACCGCGCAGGTTTATGCCGGGCTGACAGATACGCCTATAGAGTATTACCCGCAAAAAGGCTTGTACACGGCCATCAGCTATGCATTCACGGATCTTATCCTGTTGGCGGCTATGCTGCTGCTTGCGCTGATTCTTGTACGCCAAGAGCGCGACAGCGGCTTGTTGAGTTTAATTCGCAGTCTTCCCGGTGGGCGGCTGAAAACGGCCATTGCAAAGCTGGCGGCATTTGCTGCCAGCTTATTGGTCGTTCTGATGGTGCTGTATGGGGTCAATCTCGCATACTGTTCGGCATCGTTCAGCTTGGGGCCTATGAATCGCACGATTCAAAGTGTTCCCGCATTGATGCGCTGCACAATGCAGATTACAGTTGGGCAATACCTGCTTCGGTTTTTGCTTGCAAAATGGGCTGGTGCGTTTGTGATGGGGCTGTGGGTCATGCTGGCCGCCCTTATCGCCAAACGCGCTGTGACCGGCTGGATTGGCGCGTTGGCGCTTCCTTTAGCGATGTACGGTATCCGTGCCGCGATTCCTGCCACGAGCCATTTGAATGTCATAAAGTATGCCAATATGGTAAGCCTGCTGCAAACCAATGAATTGCTGGGGAATTATCGGAATCTGTTCTGGTTCGGCAGCCCCATCAGTCTCCCAATGGTAGAGTGGGTAACTGCCGCCGCTTTAGGCAGTGTCTTGTCCGTGGCATTCTGCACTGTTTTTACAAAGGCACAGCTGCTGCCAGCTGCCAAACGTAGTCTGACACTTCCATTCCGTCACAAAACTCACGCAACCTCTGTCACTTGCGAAGAAGGCAGAAAGCTGTTACTGATGAATGGTGCTGCGGTATTCTTGGCTGCATTTCTGGCATTCGGCATTTATCAGGGCGTGACGGCAGAAAGCTACATAGACGCGGACGAAATCTACTACGCCTATTATATGAAGCATATTTCCGGGCCGTGGAGCGAAGAAAGCCGCGACTGGCTGAAAGAGCAACGTAATGAGTTTGCTCCCATGCTGGAAGTGCAGAAACGCGTCAACCGTGGCGAATTGAGCAGCGAAGCACTCCTGGCCTACAATTCCTTGCAACAAAAATATTCTGCCTATCAGCGTGTTCTTCAATCCAATATTAGTTACTACCTCAAGGAGAATCCAGGTGCGTGGCTTGTTTATGAGACCGGCTACAAGAAGCTGTTCGGCTTTACCGGCACAAGTGATGTGCAAGATACACTTTTAGCCGGATTGCTGTGCGCCCTATGCTTCAGCGGTCTATTTTCAATGGAGCGCAAGGGTGGCATGGATGAAATTCTGGCATCCACCCCTTTGGGCCGGAAATACACTGTGAAAGCAAAGCTGTGGCAAAGCACCGCGGTTGCGGCAGTAATAGCTTTCGGGACGGTTTTGCCTCATCTATGGCAGGTTCTGCGCGACTATGGCCTTCCCTCTTTGCTGGGACCGGCAATGAGTATTTCCGACTTGCAGGCTGTCCCGAAGTTTATAACTTTATCGGATTTACTGCTCTTTTGGCTGATCTGCCGCTTTGCTGCCTGCCTGTGCATGAGCCGAATCACCCTATGGCTGGGACAGAAATTGGGAAATCTGCTTCCTGCACTGTTTATCAGCGCTGTTTCGTATTGTCTGCCTGCGTTGCTTAGCCTCTCTGGGATGAAAAACGGGATTGAGTGGCTGGGATTCTATCCACTATTCCATGCTGCGGCCCTCTGGCAAAACCAAGGATATACCGCTGATGGTGAAAGTTATAATGCAATGTGGATTCCGATTTTTCTGGTATGCGCAGCATTCTTCCTCGCAT
>ERZ773209.1224-NODE-1224-length-15840-cov-12.659804_pt1 | contig 15840 bp, 17 predicted proteins | sample MGYA00511109_ERZ773209 | MGnify/ENA primary metagenome ERZ773209 (study PRJEB29015, sample SAMEA2737786) | human gut metagenome | biome: human gut; feature: human-associated habitat; material: faeces | place: China | collected 2012 ...
GAAAATCAGCGCATTTACAGTCTTGCAATATATTAATTATGTAAACAACAGACCGGTTGGCAGGGTTAAGTATGCGCTAAATTAATTCCGCCAACGGGTTAATATTAGAAAATGTACAGCGATAAAGACTTTCAGACAGTCCCTTCTTTATATTAAATAAAAATATAGCTTTATGGAATATTCTTATATGGTAATTTATGACCTTTGTGCTCCAGGTCGTAATTATGATGCATTATATGCTGCAATCAAATCATATGGTACTTGGGGTAAGCTGACAGAGTCGGCATGGGTAGTTGTTTCGTCAAGTAGCAGTGTCGAAATTCGAGACTATTTATTAAAATTTATAGATACCAATGACCGATTAGGCGTATTTCGCTTGGGACAAGAGGCTGCTTGGTTTAGAATGATGGCCGATAATAAATGGTTGCAAACTAATTTAGCAAAATAATGAAAACTTTGTTTCCTGGTTATTATAAACCTTCAGATTCAGAATTCAATACCCTTTGGAAAGAGGGTACTGTGGTTTTTGATACGAATGTCTTGTTCGATGTTTATAGGGTTTCTGGTGAAACCGCTCAAGCATTGATAAATACAATTAAGTATTATTCTGAGGATAATAGGCTTTTTATTCCTTATCGTGTGGCATTTGAATATCATCGTAAACTTTTAAGCGTGATACAGGGGCAAAAGAAAAACTATGATGAAGCTTTTGGACATCTCAAAACGTTTCAAAGCAAATTACGTGAAAAGAGAAGTCATCCGTTCTTATCAGATAAATTAAATAACCGATTAACAAATCTTATTGGAGAGATAGAATCGGAGTTTGATAAAAAAAAGAAGAATTTTGATAAGATATTACTTGAAACGTCCATTAAGGATGAATTGGCTGTTTTACTTGATGGAAAGGTTGGCCCAGAATATTCAATAGAAGAATTTGAAGAAATCTTAAAAGAAGGTGAGCGTCGTTTTAAAAATAAGATACCACCAGGATATAAGGATTCGGAAAAATCTAATGATGATCAATATGGAGATTATATTGTTTGGAAAGAAACATTGGATTATGCTAAGGAAAAATCTAAATCAATTATCTTAGTGTCCAGTGATCGTAAAGATGATTGGTATCTTAAAAGTAATGGATTATGTTATGGTCCTCTTCCTGCATTAATAAAAGAATTCAATGAATTTACAGGTCAAACTATATATTTATACTCATTAGAACAATTTCTATTTCATGTAAAAGAAAAGAAGATTCTCGAAATTTCTCATGCATCGTTAGAAGAAGTAAAAGAGATTGCAAATGCAGCGAGGGAGTCAGATTCGGGAACCTATAGTTTTATTGCACATAGTGGAATAATAGAAAGCGCAAGGAAATTGCGTGATAGTTGCCAGTCGTCATCTTACGGTATAACATCTCCATTAGATGCAGTTACAGGTACGGCTCGTAAAATAGCATCAATGACTGAATTTACAGATCGGTTAGGTCAGATCGTACCAAATATGTCTTCTACATCAGATGCTTTACAAGATTTACTAAAAAGTAATTCTACAAAGTCAAATGATGCCATATAAAGGTGATATTTTAAAATTCAAAATATACATAGTATGAAGGTTACGTATTCTACATATAAACCTCTAACTTTTAAATATACAGATGACGAGTTAGAGATAGCTATCAATGGAATAATAGAGCAAATAGAGGATGATTCCTTTTGCTTTAATGCTCTTTGTGATACATTGGTGGTGAAAGCACAAAATGAAAACAAAATAGACAATGCTCCAAATACAGTTTATCTTTCAAACAATTTAGATGCTAAAGAGTACGAAAGAGTAAGCATCATTTTATGGAAGAAAATTTGGGCGCATGAGTTATGTTTGAATTTTCATTCTAATGAATCTAATTTCAATAACTACTCATTTATAATATTGAAACGAAATGAATAAAAGTGCCGAAAAATTGATTAAGTAAACGTTATAATTGAAGATTACCCAAAACAATTCATTGATGTGATGGGCGTCGGCCGTTTCCTCATTCAATTGACAGTAGATAGATTGAAGCCAATCTGTCCTGTGGAGAATCTGTGGGTGGTGACAAACGAGAAATATATCAGCATTGTTAAGGAACAAATTCCTGATATGTCAGTAGATAATATCTTAGCAGAACCTGAAGCTCGCAATACTGCACCTTGTTTCGCCTATGCTTACTGGAAGATACAAAAGAAGCATCCTAAAGCAAACATAGTAGTGAAACCATCCGATGCTTTGGTAATCAATACCACAGAGTATCAGCGAGTATTGAGCAAGGCATAAAGCTATACTTCCGATAGGGAAGCGATTGTAACGATCGGTATCCTTTACCCTGCCAGTTGAGTTTGGGTAGAGCGACTTGGGAACTGGGGCTGCTTATGTACCTTGCTATCACAAGATAAAGATGGTAATACTAAAGTAGGTGCGATTATAAATAGAAACAATATATTTATAGCTATAATATGTACGCATACGTATGCGTACATATATATATAGACACAACCAGAAGAATAAAATACTCCAAAACAAACAATAAAAAGCAAAATACAAAACCAATCAGAAAATAACGACATAACCATAACATTATGTGTTGAATAGTAGGATATATAGGACAAGCATCCTGGCTATTGTTACCGAAGGCGACAAACAAGTCAAGGCGATAGCCGATTCTGTGATAGAAGTACCGCAGACCCTCAATACTTTAGTACCTCTTCTCAGCGTCGTTCCCCTGCAGATACTTGCGTATTATGTAGCAGTAGATAAGGGCTTGAATGTAGATATGCCAAGGAATCTGGCAAAAAGTGTGACGGTAGAATAAAAGAGAAGAACAACTACCTGTATGTTATTCTTACTCGGCAGAAAAACTATATGATATACATTAAAAATATGAATAAGTATTCTGTTTGGAGTATCCTTATGGTACTATTCGTTTTATTGCTGTTTTTCGTTTCTTTAGGTTTTGTATGTACCCATTGGTCAAATTGGAATGTCAGAGGAACGTTCGGTGATTCTTTTGGTGCTCTTAATGCTTTGTTCTCGGGTTTAGCATTTGCAGGTCTTATTGTTACCCTTATTATGCAAAAGGATGAGTTGGGAATGCAGCGAGAAGAATTGGATGAAGCCAAACAGGAACTGCGTCAGCAGAGTATAGAATTCAAAAAGCAGAATAAGACGTTAAATCTTCAACGTTTTGAGAATACTTTTTTCAATATGCTCAATTTACAGGAGACCATAACAAGAAATTTGCACTATGATTGTCCTGATGGTGGAGATCCCTTTGAGTGTGATGGAAGAATGGTATTCACTAAATTCTATACATATAAAGAGTTGGATTTTGACGAACATATCAGGGGTGTTGGGGCGTATTTACAGCGCAAAGGCTTGCATCAATATTCCAGAGTTCCGGATATAGAGGTCTTTGATCATTATTTCAGGCATCTTTACCGTATCTTTAAGTTTGTAAATGAGTCTCCTCTTATTGAAACAGAAGAGGAAAGGTACGACTATGCCTGTATTGTCAGGTCCCAGCTTTCAGAGTATGAACTCTTAATGTTGTTTTATAACAGCTTGCAGGATGAAAATGCAAAGTTCAAGACGTTAATAGAGAAATTTGCTGTTTTTAATAATATAAGAAGGGAAAAATTAGCTTCTCGTGATAATGTGCAATTATATGATGATGGAGCATTTTCTCATGAATAAAAAACATTTAAAATGGCAAGTTTTCAATATGGCTGTATACAACTTATGATGGCTACAGTAAATGATGGCTTGACGTGGTGGTTTGTAAGCAGTCTGTAATGATGTACTCGTTGTTTGGCGCCTGCAAGGTGTTGGATAAAAATCCTGAGCGTTGGCTCTGTTATGTGTTGAAACATAAAGGTAATGTCAGAGGATAAACTTTATACTCTTCTTCCTGAGTTTTGGAAAGATGAAAAATAATAAAAAATGAAATTAAAATTTAATCAAATCATGGTATAACCTCCACTGGCATTAGTTGGTGGATGGCTAAACCTCATATGCGTATAGGCAATATAGGTGATACCGATACTTACGATATAAACATTAGTTATGAGTATAGATTTTAATATGGACAATGTCTTGGAACAATTGGGACATAAAAGAAGAACTGTGAAAGATTTGGCGCAGTTTTTGGAGAATAAATGTGATGAGACACCCAATTATACTTTTTTGTTGGGGTCAGGATGTTCTGTCACTTCGGGTGTAAATACAGGTCAAAAACTGATAGAAGAATGGAAACAATCTATTTATGATGCAGAACATGATGTCGATGAAACTGAAGAGCATTTTTGGGAGCATCAGTACTCGTGGTTCGATGAAAGAAATCCTTATTCTTCCCTGTTTGAAAAGAAATATGATCTGCCTCGACAGCGTAGAATTTTTGTAGAACGAGAGATTGCTGGTAAGACTCCGTCTATAGGTTATGCCTATCTGGTAAAAATTATAGAACGTCATTTCGTAAATACGGTTTTTACAACAAATTTTGACGATTTGCTGAATGAGGCATTTTATAGATATTCTAAGGATCGTCCTATAGTTTGTGCTCATGATTCTTCAATTTCTAGTATAACTGTTACTTCTAAGCGCCCCAAGATAATAAAACTTCATGGCGATTATCTCTTTGATGATATTAAGAGTACTCTGCGTGAAACAGAATCTCTCAATGACAATATGAAGAATAAATTTATAGAATTTGCTAAGGATCATGGATTGATAGTTGTAGGTTATGCAGGAAATGACCGCTCCATCATGGATATATTAAACATGCTTCTTCAGAAAGAAGATTATTTTAAATATGGTATCTATTGGTGCATACGTAAAGGAGATAAGTCAATAAGTGAGGAATTGAGAAAACTTCTTTGGAAAGATCGAGTATATTTCGTAGAAATCGAAGGTTTTGATGAATTGATGGCTTCTTTGAATAATACTTTAAATAAAGGAGAGTTGCCTGTTGATGATGATTTGCTAAGTAGCCGTAGACAGAAGAAGCTAATCACAGATATGATAAGCAGTAAGTATTTTGATGATAAAACCAGTACGAATGCAATTATAACTCGTGATATAAAGAAATTACGCCTGATTGTTAAGCGTCATATTATTGACGATGTATTTGATGTGCTTAAAAGTAGTACTCCCAATAATGAAAATCCTCGTAAGAAGAATAACTTGGAGATGATGACTGATGAAGAGCGCAAAAAAATTGATTATTTTCATCATCTGATGATGGATGATAACTATCAGAAAGCATTAGAGGAAATAGAAAAAGAAAATGTGGAAGTTTCAAAGAAATCGACGTTTAACTTCAACCTTTTGTCGATGAAGGCTGACATTTATGGAAAGAATGATGATGAAGAGTCTGTTGTAAAAATCAAGGAAATTTTTCAGCAATTAGTTTCTTTGAATCCAAGCCGAGAAGAAACTTATATTGATGCTTATCATAAATTAGTTGATTCTGAATTTGCTCTCTCATTTGTAGATGCCGCTATTAAGCAATTTCCCAATGACTATACTTTGTATAATTTGAAAGCAAAATATATCTATGTTAGCCAAATAGATGGAGTCAATGATACGAACTCTGAAATATTTGTAGAGTTAAAGCGTTGCATAGATAAAAGTTTGGAATTGTTTGATAGTCCAACAAATGAAGCTTGGGTGAACCTATGCAGATACTTTTCTTTATTCTATTTTGGAGAAAACGAACGTAAGTGCAAAAAAATAAAAGAAACTTTTGAGAAATATTCAAATTTGCCATGTGCTTATCAATTCTTTTATAAAGAGATAGGCATAGAAGCCAAAGATTGCATAGTAAAGTTAAAAGAATTGTTAGATTATGCTGATAAGGCTGATGATTGGTCGTTTTATGAGGAGGTCATTTCTGCGTTGCTTAATGTTTATGAAGAGCAAGATGATAAAAATGCAATTCAAAAATTATTGATAGATTACGAATCAAAGTATGAACCCTCTGATTCTTTTCTTTTTCTAAAGGCTAGATGTTTTCAAAATACTTTGGGAAAATACAAGGAGGCAAAAGAGTTAATCCAAAAGAATCTGTATAAGTCCAGACGATGGAAAGATTTGTTGCTGCGATATTATTGTGATGTACGTGATAAAAACAATGCAGGAAAAATTTTAAATAAATATTTTAAGAATGATCCGAAAAAACAACTGACGTTTTATAGTTCTTTTAATGATGATGAAAAAGTTATTTGTATTGTAGATCAATATGCTCAAAATCATGAACTTGATCTGACATTTATTTCTGCAAAGTCTTGTAGTTTGATTCGATTGAAAAAATATGAAGAAGCTTATAACTTTACAAAAAAATACTACGATCAGCCTTTTATGCAACGAGAGGGAGTTGTTTGCATAAACTATTTCTTAGCTTATAAAAATTATAAGAAACCAAATGATTTAGATAATAAAATACATAAAAAAATGATAGATGGTTTTATGCATTATTCTGAAGCAGAAATGGCAGCTGCTTATGCTTTGCTAAATGATAAAGCGAAATGCTTTTCTTGTCTGAGAAAAGTCATAGAAAAGCATGAGCTGATGAAATTTGATGTAAAGGAGTGGCCAGTGTTTGCAAATTACTATAAAGATAATGACTTTATAAAAATGACAGATACGACAAGTTTAGAATTATAATAAAAATAAGGTCTACATATTCCTTCTGAATATATGGAAAATAAAACAAATAATTCAAAATTTGATTACGTAGTCATTATACGAGAGTTCGAGTTGTTTGGTCTTAATCATTCTTTCAAACAAATTAATTTGTTGGTTTAATTTGGCTTTTCTTTTGATATTTTTGTAGTTATGACTAACGAAATGAAGTTACGTTTAGCCTTATGCTGAGATTACTCGTCTCAAGGTAAATATGGTTAGTAGGCGTCCAAAAATGAATTTGGTGATTTTCTGAAGATGATGTACCTTTGTCGGCAGTATTTTTTAATATAACCATAAAATGTACAGTGACAAGTTCTTTCAGACATTCTGGTCCCGTTATAAGACAGAAGGTGAACCAAACGAAATTTCGATTAATTCCTTTTGTATTAACCAAGGTGTTCCATACAAGCATTTCTGTTTGTTGTTCATGAAACATGTAAGGGATACAGCTGTTACTGTTGAAATAGATGGGACACCTCATGAGATTGATACTGATGGTGTTGACGCTATGTCTCAACTGGCTAACAAACCAAAAATAAAAAAACAAAAGCACGTTTGAATAATTTATTGCACCCACTTTAACAGGTTATAATGAATATAATAATAGAAAAGGAAAGATGTACTGGATGTGGCACATGTATGGCTTCTTGTCCTAAAGAGGCAATAAGTATGCAGCGTGATTCTGAAGGTTTTGATTTCCCACATATAGATCAAACTTTGTGCATTGACTGTGGTCTTTGCCAAAAAGTCTGTCCACCATTACATTATGAGGATAGGACTGACAAACGATTGAATAAGAATAGTGTTCAAAGGGGATTCGCAGCCCGTAATAAGAATTATGAGCAACGACTCATTAGTTCTTCTGGTAGCATTTTTGCAGTCTTAGCCAAGTATGTATTATCAATGGGAGGTGCAGTTGTTGGAGTTGCTTATGATGACATATTCAATGCAGAATATAAAATTATAGAGAGTGATGCAGAACTTCCACTTATTCAAGGTTCGAAATATCTCCAATGCAAACCAAGTAGGGAAATCTTTAAGAAGATACGGGAAATACTTAAAACAGGCAGGATAGTCTTGTTTTCAGGTTTAGCTTGTCAAGTAGAAGGCCTGCATACTTTCTTAAGAAAAGATTATGATAATCTTGTTTGTATTGATTTGATATGTATGGGTATCCCGTCTGCTGAAGTCTGGCAAATTTACTTGAATACCTATTTTAAAGGAGAAAAAATCCTAAACGTCAATTTCAAGGAAAAAAGCGTAGGATGGAATCATTTTAATCTTGCCATTACTACCGACAAGCAGGATTTTAAGCAATGGGGTATGATTAATCCATACTTTAAGAGCATGTTTAATACTTATAGCATGCGCCGTTCTTGTTTTGTCTGTCCTTTTAAGCGAATTGAAAGAGAAGCGGATATAACTTTAGCTGATTGTTGGGGAGCCAGTCGTCTGGTACCTCAAATAGATGATAACAAAGGTCTTTCTTCTGTTATTGTTCATTCAGATAAAGGACTTTCTTTGTGGTCTAAGGTAGCATCTATGGTTGATAGCGTTGAATTACCTTTAGAAGAAATTATCAAAGGTAATACCAATATGATAGAAAACCGGACTTGTGAGTATAAAAAAAGGAGTATCTTCTATAAGTTGCTTCTTTCTAAGTATCCGAAAAAAGCATTTCAGTTTGCAGAACGGCAAGGAGTTGCAAAAAAGCCAAATATATTACGCCGAATAATTAATAAATTGAAAAACATATTGAAAAAGTTATTTAGATTATGAATATAAAGAAATGGCTTAACCCTAAGAATTGGGTTATAAATAATGAGTATTTTAGGGAGACGTATGATTATGATTTAAAGTTTAATGCGTCTTTTCGCGGTAAAGATGAATTGTCCAAAATAGATTTGAAGTTGTTGCAAATTCGTTATCTCAAATACTATCGTTTGGCTCAGGCTTCCAAGGGTTCTGTATGGGAACGATATTATATGCATAAGCTTATCAGGTTTAGTGAATATACAGGCATTATGCTGTATGAGAACATGAACATTCCAAAGGGGTTGATTATAGGACATCCTGGCACCGTAGTTATTAATGGGAATGCTAAGTTTCAAGGCAATTTGATGCTTACCCATGGTGTTACTATAGGCAGAGATATACGAGGTAAACATGCAGGCACTCCCAGATTTGGAAAGAATGTTTGTATTCGATGCAACTCTACGGTAGTGGGAGGAATAACGATTGGAGATGATGTATTGATAGCACCAAATACGTTTGTCAATTTTGACGTACCCTCACATTCCATTGTAATTGGAAATCCTGCATCAATTCATCATCGAGATAACGCAACAGAAGGACATATAGGAATAGTAAAATGAATATTAGTTTAATAATTGTTATAAGTCTTTTGATTATCCTGGGCTTGTTGTATGTAATTCTGAACATATTATATCGTCACTCTGAATCTTATAAGAACAGAAATGTTACTAAAAGAAGATTCCTTGACGGAGTTCCAAATAATTTGAAGGTTGTAAATTTCGGAAGTAACTATATGATGTATGCTTTCGATAATTATAGAGAGTTGAATATTTCCGGGTTTAATTTTTCAATGCCAGCCCAAAGTCTGGAAATTGATGAAGCTTTATTACATCAATATTCCTCGCATTTTTCTAAAGGATGTATTGTTATTTTTGGTGTTGCCGCTTGTGTTCCTTTTTACGGATACTCTTATTGTAACGAACCTGAAAAATATTATGATATGATAAAGAGTAGTTTTCTTCCTTCATGGAAACTCAAATCTACTCTTAAAGCTTTTTTCCCTTTAAGGCTTAAACAATGGAGATTAGTAAAAGGATTGATTTATAAAGAAGGTCCAATTACTGAAATATCGGCATTTACAAAGCAAATAGAAGATGATGCTTCTTGTAAAAAAGCTATGAACAATTATGCTTTGGGTTGGCAGAATATGTTTCATTTTAAAAGCTTAAAGCAAACAGATTTCGATAAAGACCAGCTTGAGAGTTTAAATAAGAACACTATTGTATTGAAAAGAATGTTCTCATTCTGCAAGGAAAAAGGTTTTATACCTGTAGTTTTAATTCCTCCTTTTGGAAAGGAACTGAATCAATATTATTCTGAAGATTTCATTTCGGCAAGTTTGAAAAAGTGTCTAAAACAGGCAGGGCAAGATGTTCCTGTATTTGATTATAGAACACATTCAAGTTTTCAAGAACATACCAATCTGTTTTTTGATGGTGCTTTTTCACTGAATAAACGAGGAAGTCTAAAAATGATGAAACTCTTCTTTGAAGAACTGAAGAACAATAATATAATAAAATCATATCAAGATTTATGTCAATGAAAAAAATATTCGCACGATTCAAGCGTATAGACAAAAGGCTGCGACCATTACCTTATACAGAATTGCTTAAAGATAGTTATTCAACGGGAAGTGTAGTGGGGGGAAGTCTTAAGAATAAGACGATACTCATTACTGGAGCATCAAGTGGAATCGGTTTGGCAATGGCTCGCAGATTTTTAGTTGAAGGCTGCCATGTTATAATATCAGGCAGAACTGAGTCTAAATTATTGTCAGCAATTTCATATTTAAAGCAAAAAGGATGTGATCATGTGACGTATTGTTTAATGGATCAGCTGAAAGACTCAGAGTTGTATGCAACATCACAAAATATATTTAAACAGTTTAAAGTCAATGTGTTAATCAATAATGCCGGAATTTTTAAAAATACAGATAGAGATGGACGATTCCGATCTGTAGATGCTGAAGATTATTGGCCAGGCATGAATACAAATTTGAAGAGTAGCTTGCTGCTTTCACTATCTTTTGTTGATTATTGCAAAGAAGCAGAGATTAAAGGCCATATATTAAACACTTCATCCGTTTGTGGATTGTTTGAAAGTTATGGAATAACTCCTTATGGCATATCCAAAGCTGGTGTAATAGAAATGACTAAACAGTTTGCCCTTACAAATAAAGGCATAGTTACATGTAATTCAATAGCACCAGGTTCTGTAGCAACAGTTATGGGTGACTTATATACAGGCAGTAACATCGCATCTTACAGTTCTTGCAATCGTCATGTAACTATGGCAGAAGAAATTGCAAGTCTTGCTGCTCTAATGTGCACCGATGATGTGTCAGAAAAATTAAATGGTCAAACTATAAAGGCTTGCGCCTGCGAAAAGTTTTAGCTTATGATTGGCAAAATAAAAAAACTCCTTTTGCAGCCTTTTACAAAGGTTTGTTATGTTGAAAGCATTTTTGATAAAGGACTCTATGACAATAATGAGAAGAGCCATGCAGGGTCTTCACTAGAAGATAGCAATGTGCTCGTTGTTACGAATAATGAAGGTATTAAAGATAAGGTCAGTTCACTTTTAAAAGAAGAAAAATGCTATTTTCAGTTCATGGACATGACATCTCTGTCCAAGAAAGAAGATATAACGATTGCATGTAACCAATTAGGCATATATGATCATATCATAAACATAATTGAAATGAAATCCAATGATCATCTTATGACACAGAATCTACATTTTAACAGTGATGATATTTTATATTCTCTTTATCGATTGTTACAAATAGAGACGGACTATTTAGTACAATACAATAAATATGCAACATTGACAACAGCTTTTAAAAGTGAAAAATCTTTAGAAGGAGAAATCGTTTCTTCATCAGTTTCTCATTTAATAAATGGATTGTCAAAACCTTTGTCAAATCACGGATTAGTAGAAAATGGGCTTACAGCCACATCCACGGTGTCAGATGAGACAATTATAGATACAGCTATTTTTCTATCAAGCAAATATGGTCAAATAATGGCTGGAGAAACATTAAAACTTAAATAAAATGGAAAATTCTAGAACAAGAAATTCTATATATAATTTTGGCTCAAGCTTATTGGTTAAGGTTCTGCAATTGTGTCTTTCTTTCGCAAGCCGAACAGTTTTTATATATGTATTGGGTGCGGCTTATTTAGGCTTAAATGGTTTATTTAGCAACATCTTATCATTCCTCTCGTTGTCCGAATTAGGAATTGGTTCTGCAATAGCCTTCCTTCTTTACAAGCCTGTAGCCTCAAATGATATACACGAAATCAAAATTATAATGAAATTCTACAAAAAGTGTTTCCATTATATTGGTTTTGCCATTATTGGCTTAGGTCTTTGTTTACTTCCTTTCCTAAATAAAATGGTAAATCTGAATCAGCCAATACCAGAAAATTTGTATCTGGTTTATGTGTTGTTTTTAATGCAGTCTGCCATTTCCTATTTTTTTGCAGGTTATAAACAGGCTCTTCTTGGGGCTAATCAAAAAAGTTATATATTAACAAAATACAATGCATTTTTCAGTATTGCATCTGTTGTTTTGGATATTATAGTTCTTTTGATATTTAGAAATTTCATTGTTTATTTATCTGCAAAAATCGGATTGGCGATTATTCAAAATTTGGTGAATGCATGGAAACTTGATAAGGTTTATCCCTATCTCGCAGAAAAAGTCGATGGGGAATTGTCACATGAACAGATAAAAGGAATTTTTAAAAATGTATATTCTGTTTTTGTCTTTAGATTAGGCTCATTGCTGTTCAATTCTGTTACAAATATTGTAACATCCATTGTTGTGGGAACCATTGTTGTTGGTTATTATAGCAATTACACCATGGTCGTATCCCAATTAGAAGGATTGTTCATGATGGCTATAGGTGCTATTGCTGCAGGTGTTGGCAACGTAATGGTAGTAGAGACGAAACAGCGCCAATATCAGATATATAAGAAGCTAAATCTTCTCACTTTCTTCATTTACGCTATGTTCAGCGTTTGTTGCGTTCAGTTGCTTAATTCATTCATACATCTGTGGTTGGGCAAAATAGGAGCAGAATATACCTTGAGCCAATTTGTTGTTATTCTTATTGTTGCAAATATGTACACGAATTGTTCTTGTCAGGTTTTAGAGAAGTTTCGTACAGCAAGTGGAAATTTTCAAATTGGAAGAGAACTACAAGTTATAGGAGGCTTTACCAATATTATACTGTCTGTGATATTAGCAAGATGTTGGGGCTTTGAGGGTGTTTTGATTTCTCCTTTCTTATGCAAAATCTTTATTACAGTGACCCCTTTCGTCGTGCGAATTGGTAAAACTGTTTTTAGTAGGACATACAAACAAATGCTATGGGAATATTATTCTCAAATGTTATTTGTTACTTTGGTATGCTTATTAACATGGTTTGCATGTAAGCCTTTTCATGAGGGGTCTATATTAGATTTCATTTTTGAAATATTAATAACATTTGCAATAACTATCATTAGCTTTGTTGTTGTATTTCATAGAAAAGCAGAATATAAAGAACTGGTAACTCCGATTTTACATAAATTCAAATTAACAAAATAATTCAAACAAGATAGAAATGAACATATTAATAATCAATCAACCAGTTTTTAATCGAGGGGATGAATCAGCTCATAAGGGGCTTATACGTACATTGCTGAAGCGTTTTCCTGATGCCATTATTAAAGTTATGCATGAAGCAAGCCTTTCTGAGTCATATAGACAATATGCTGTTAAGGATAAACGTGTAGAATATTTTAGTGAAGTTGAAGGATGTATAAAATTTCCGCGTTTTCGAAATCATGATGTATATACAAATCATACATGGTTGTGGAAATGGCATCCTACATATCGCCGGATGGAGAGCATATATAAATGGGCAGATGTCGTAGTCTGTGCTCCTGGCGGTATATGTATGGGAGGATTCCAGGATTGGAATCATCTCTATCATCTTCGTTTGGCACAATTGTTTAAGCGCCCTTTGGCATACTATGGTCGTTCTTTCGGACCTTTCCCAACTGAAACAGAGCGCAATCGTCAGTTCAAGAAGATTAGTCTTGATATGCTGCATTATTTCGGATATCTATCTATTCGTGACCATAAAACTGAATTGTTGGCAGATGAGTTGAATATTCCATATATTTCTACTATCGATTCTGCTTTCTTGGATTCCCCAAAGGTAGAGATTCCTTATGAGTTAAAATCAGTTGTCAGTAATAAGCCTTATATGGTTTTTGTTCCTAATTACCTGCTTTGGCATTATGCTTATAAAGGAAGAATCAGTCATGAGACAGTTATCAACTTCTATTGTAAAGTAATGGATGAGATCTGGGCTGCCAATCCGGAATTAAATATATTGATGTTGCCTCAGTTGTTCTGTGGTCGAGAATATGCTTTAAATGATGTTGAACTATTCCGTGACTTGGCAAAAGCTAAAAATGATAGCCGCATCATCATTACTGCAGACTGTTATAGCAGCGATATTCAGCAAACACTTATCAGTAAAGCAAAATATGTAATAGGTGCTCGTTATCATTCTATTGTCTTTGCTCTTAATCAAGGAGTTCCTTGCATTGCTTTAAGTTATGAGCATAAGATGGCAGGCCTGCTTGAAACATTGGGTAAAACAGAATGGTGTATAGAGTTCAGTAAAAGTCTGGATTCGGAAGAGAACCAAAAGTTATGCTTAGAGCAAATTAGAACGTTGATTCCTTCATTGAAGCCTGATACAGAAGCTCAGAAGAAAGCTAAACTTATTGCGCAAAAAGGTATGGACAAATTTGTTGAGTTCGTTCAAAAAAACTTAGGCTGCTAAATAATGAAAGTTTATAACACTTCTGTCAATTATCTGAAAGCATTGGGAATATCCCTGATGGTGTTAGGGCATTCTGGCATCGTTGATCATGAAATATCTTTTATTTATATGTTCCACATGCCACTCTTCTTCATAGCTTCCGGCTATTGCTTTAAAGAAAAATACCTTTCTGCTCCTCAAAAATACATATATAATAAGGTAAAGGGTATCTATTGGCCGTATGTGAAATGGAGTTTGCTATTTCTGTTACTGCACAATATATGCTTCCACCTTCATTTTTATAGCAATCAATATGGTTGGAAGGAACATGTGTCTCATCTATATGCATTCTCGGAGTTTTTAAGCCGTGCTACATCTATAATATTCAAGATGCAGGGACATGAGCAACTTCTTGGAGGCTACTGGTTTTTGAATGCTTTGTTTTTCGGATCTCTCATTATATGGCCTGTGATTCGATATGTGAAGCAACCGCTGTGTGGGGGGGCAATTCTTATAGTAATATGTACTATTCTAAATAAAACATGCTGGCAGATTCCATTCATTAATATCTCATCGCAAGCTTTTGCTGCAGCCTTATTGATATATATTGGCTATAGTCTTGCGAAGTATAGGGTAAAAACTTTCAACTATTGGCAAATAGTTTTATCGCTATCAATAACATTAATAGGCTCCTTTGTTTGGAATATGGCTATGGGGCAGAATTCATACAGTAACAAGCGGTTTATTCCATATATAATAACTGCAGTACTTGCTTCATGGAGCTTCTATTCTTTATTTGATAAAATGAAATCTTCGCAAGGTATATGTGCTAAAATCTTGGATTTCATAGGAAAGAATACCCTTACGATTCTTACATGGCATTTCCTTGCTTTCAAACTGGTTTCATTATTGATTATAGGTATCTATGGCTTGCCAATAGAGCGGCTTGCAGAATTTCCTGTTATCACAAAATATTCGCAACAGGGATGGTGGATTGCTTACTTCATTGTTGCAATGGTTGCGACTTGTGGAATTGCAAATTGCAATAATCAGATTAAAAATAATTGGTTAAAACTATAATTTTAAGTATTGTTGTCCGATTTTTAACAGGCTGCAATAAATCAAATTAATTAATGAAAGTCTATGAACATTAAAGATTTGACATTAAAAAATGTAGGACCTTTTAAGGAAATGCATTTAGATTTTCCTTGTATTCCAAATGTAAGTGGGAAACTTCCTGTAACTCTAATTACAGGAGAGAATGGAACATGAAATTCAAATTGAATTCAGAGTTGTTGCTGTTTCAAAGAATGAAGCATCTTCAGGGAATATGCAATTTTGTTCTTTCTTTATATAAGATTAGACAGAAAGAATCTCGTTCTGATTTTTCGGAAAAAGAATGACTAAAAAAGCAAAAAATAGCAGATTTGGGCTTTTGTTTTGAGTTTCAAGTGGTTGTGGCAGTCGTTGGCTTTTTGTGGCATTC
>ERZ773209.1239-NODE-1239-length-15681-cov-4.421669_pt1 | contig 15681 bp, 19 predicted proteins | sample MGYA00511109_ERZ773209 | MGnify/ENA primary metagenome ERZ773209 (study PRJEB29015, sample SAMEA2737786) | human gut metagenome | biome: human gut; feature: human-associated habitat; material: faeces | place: China | collected 2012 ...
TTAATTTCACAGAAGCTCAAACATATAAATTCTTTTGCGTCTTTGATTTTACCCCACATCGTGCCGGGGCGTGAATACGTTTTTTCAATTTCCAATTCTGCCCCTGCTTCAACTGTTCTTACGATAGGGGAGGCATACGTGGGTCGAACACGTACATTTACATTTTCGGTAGTTACATACCTTGTGCTTGTTTTTTCTGCCATACTATTTTATACACCCCTTACACTCTCTTAAGATACTTACCAGCACACATCCAGTTACCGCTTTCCAGCTGGCACCAGTTACCTTGACGAGCGACGACATAGAATATCTCGCCTCTTGAGAACTGCCCGACTCGGCGATACCTTACAGACGGGCCTTTTCGGACGTATAACATCTTGCACGTCATTGTGTAGGCTGTGCCTCTGTGTGACGGAGCAGGTGACGTAGTCGCATTGTTCTCATATGTACCCTTGGCGTTCTGAACGCCGCAGAACTCGGCAGGATTGATACGTGTAACCGTGCCCTGACCGGTGCGAACCTCATAATGAGTGTGTGCACCGAAGCTGTTTCCGGTATTTCCCATTATGCCGACAACATCACCGGCAGATACCCTCTGACCTTTACTCATATAGATAGACGCAAGGTGCGCGTAAAAGTGTCTCTTGCCGGTTGAATCGGTTATAACAACAAGATTGCCATAGCTCTGTGTGCCTGTCTTTGTTTTGCCGTCCCAGACAGACACCATTGATACTGTGCCACCCTCTACCGCGTGGACGGTTCTATCGTCGTCTCCGACTATGTCTATACCGCCGTGTCCCTTTTTGGTATTGACGTTATAGGTGTACGGCTGCGTTACTCTATTGCGCCCGGAGAAAAGCATTCCTGCCACATATCCGCCCGTTTCTTCATTCTGCCTTACATCGTTTTCCGTGCCATATGTAAGCGCTCTCTTCGAGTCCGACAATCCCTCAGTTGTCGGGTCAACGAGTATTCCGAGCGCAGACAAGAAGTTGACGACGAGCATTAGGATGCCCGTCAATGTATCCTCGCTCACCTTAGGTACGACATCGAACATTCCGAGTATCTGATACACGGTTGCTAAGAGAAGCGTTGCCAACGATACAACGAATGTCTTGTTTTTGAACCTCTGCTTTAAATTGATTTTCATAATTTTATACTCCTTTGTGATATTTTTCCAAATCATCAATTCGATGATTTATGACCTTAATATCGCGCTCGATTACGGGAATACGCTGCGCGAAGTTATTGTGAAGTCTTACCTCACGTGTAAGTTCTTCAATTTTGGTATCTGTCACAGCCTGATTGCGTTCAAGCTGTGCAGTCATTCTGCGAGAGGTGCTTATTGATGTTATAATCACGCCTAAAAGGGCAAGTCCACCCGATATAAGCGCGACAGCTACCGCGTCACTCATTTGCTCCCTCGCTTTCTTTAACTGCCGTTATCAAGCGATTTGCTTCATCCGGCGTAAGCCATTTCTTAGCGCATTTGGTTAAATTGGCTACCGATATTTTGCCGAGTATATACCGTTGCCAGAGAAAATCATACATTATTATTGTCCTCCTCAATTATAGTGAGCATTATCTCTTGAATTGCTTGAGAATTAGCTTCTATTCGGTCTTCTATAGTCAACGGGATGTGCTCTTCAACAGAAGTTAATTCCTCGTTGGTCTCAACCAGTTCGCCGTCTACATATTTTTTCATACAATACACCTCTCTACTTGAAATACACTTGAATTTGGGTTCCTACCGGGAGTAATCTGGACGTGCCCCCCGTGGCACTCAGCGTTAACTTTTTAAAATGGTTTTCTTCTTCTGTTTTCCCGGGGAGCTTTATAACGCCATATCCGACTTTAGGAAATGCCCCGTAAGGAGAGGAGTTCTTGTTTAGCACCCCCCAAGTAGTACAGCACGCGAAGGGGGTGGACAGCTTAAGTCTAAATCCTCCTAAGAAATTAAGACCAGTATCGGGCTTTATAACTGTATTACTGCCGTCACCGCCGCAGGAGATGAAATAATTCTTGCTTCCTCCTGCACTTACAAACTCTGCCTTAACATATGCCAAGGTCTGCGTGGGAGGGGGCACAACAAGCGTTACAAGAAGCTCGGTAGGATAAAGGCTTAAAGCACTTGTGGCAAAATTAAATTCTACGCTCGAGACCTCGGTTTCCAACGTCTGCTTAGACCACAATTTAAACTCTTTAAGGTCGCTGGATTCTTCTATAGTAGCAATTCGTAATTCGTGGTCGTATAACGTTTCAGTTGCAACTTTGTTTTGCACGGGGTTTTCTGAGGTTTCGGACAGTTCGGTGTCAACGGGCATTTTAATGTCGATGATTCGGGCTTTTTTCGTGATACCGAGCTGCACCACCGGAAAAGTTTCTTCTCCCGTTAATGGGGTAGCACTATTAGGGAGCTCAGAAATCTTAGCCATTTTTATCGTCTCCTTTTAATTTTTCTATTTCTCTCTTTAAATTTGCGACTTCGTCCGACAGTTCCTGTACGGCTTTAGCGCATAGCGAAATATAAGAGTATAAGTTAATAGACTTCCTGTCAGCACCTAATATCTCGTTCGGTGCTTCGTCAGCCATAATACCCAACGGAATGTGAGTGTCATTATCTTTCATCGAGTAGGTATAAAAGTGTAACTGGTTAATCTTGGCGATAGCACTTATCTCATCAACGGAACGTATATCTGTCTTTTTGTCTCGGTCTGACGTAGTTTGCCACGCCGCAGCCGTGCAAGTTCCGCCTATTATAAGGTTGTCCGAAATATAGCCGCCATCTGCGGTAATCTGCTTAGTGTTAATAATCGGAGCTTCATCTTCCCCAGCGCAAAACTGATGCCATATACCCCACGTATACACCTTGCCGTCATAAGAAGCACTGCGCATAAACACGCGCCCTGTGTTCGTAATCTGTGGAAAATACGTTTGCACTAACCATTTTGTGTGACCTATTTCTTCGACTCGGATAATCCCTGCTGTATTATATTTAGTGCCATCATTAAGGCTCGGTAAGTTAGAGATACTGCCTGCAATAACGTTGTTCTCTATATGATAATAACCGGGCACGGTGAGTTCATCAGAATTTTCTCCGTATGTAAGAATAGTGGGCGCAGTCATTATGGGATTGCCTTTGGTTTTGCCATCTCCGAAAACAAACCCATTAGAGGATTCAAACGTGATTGGACGATATTTATCAGCGTCGGGATGAGCGTTGTAGCTCCCCGACGAATTATCCGTCGGGCTGTTAATGCCTATGTACCCAAGGTTCGTTACGCTTCCGTTTTCATCAAAACTCTCGAACATTGCACCTAATACACTACCTCTTTGTCCGCTATCGCTAAATTGGATAGGGTTAAAAGACATCCTCAACGCTACGTCCTTTTTCCCTGTCTCTTCATCGGGTGTAGGGTTGTACTTTTCGATTGTCACGCCACCATTGTGTTGGAGTATCTGATTACCATCCGTATATAGTACATCTCGCTTACCGCTGTCAGTTACTTTGATTTTACCGTCGGATACGTTAAGACCCTTACTGTCTATCAATACGCCGTTACGCGAGACCTCAGAGGGAGCACACGTCCAATTGTTAAGTGTTAACCCCTCCTCTAAAAGTATGCCGTCCAAATCGAAGTAAGCTGAACTATCGTCAGTAGAGGTAATACTGCCACAATGTGCGGCTATTAACAGATTACAGTAAGCCGTGCTATTCGGAGGGGTAATTGTGGTGTGTACTCTCTGCCACAAGGTGTTATTGCTATCCGTATAAGTCACGGGGAATAAAGACGTGCTCAGCACCTGCTTTTGCTCATTTAGCCATTGCAGTTTAACAAGAATTTGTCCGGTAGCCGTGGCTGAGGACGATATAGTACCCGTTTTGTGAGTCTTGATACGATAATAAAACGATAGACAATGCGTAGTAACGTTTATCGGAAAAGGACTACGGGTTGAATATCCGAACGCGTTGTCACTCACAGCACTTAACTCACTCTTTTTGCCTAAAAAGGTATCAATGTGGGCTTTGCCGTTGTCAAACCCGGCACCCTCGCGAGGAGCCTCCCCCGAATGTCCGTCTACTCCGGCGAACGGGGCAGGGTCATAATTATCACCTAATCCACACTTAGCAAAGTTCCAATATGCGTTATGCTCATAGTCAACAGCTTCTCCCGACTCGTTAAAAGTAACATCGTAGTACAATGCATTAGCCTCAAAAGACGAGTCTAAAACAAGGTTAGTTCCGCGTTCCGGCTGACCTATAGACATCTTGTCTGTAGTAATACTCTCCGCTCTTATCCACTCAGCTTGAATACCTATTGTATCTAACAGAGAGAACAGAGCATTACCGTACTTGTCTGTCCCGGAACCCCATACAGGCGAACCGTTGTTCCATCCGCTATACGTTGTGAAAGAGCCTGCCGCGTTCCTCATACATATGTACTGTGACTCTTCAAGAGTTTTTGCGTCGTGCCAATAGTACGTTATTGCGCCTGTATCGTCTGTCACTTCCGTGTGAAACAATCCTAACGACATTGCGGACGCGTTGTTGAGGTAATCCGTAGCTTTCTCCTGTGTAGAGAGGTCATAAGCGGTTTTATCTATCTGTTTCTGCTGTTTCTTGACTATTAGTTTCTGTTGAGACGTAAGGCTACCTTGGGCGGCGTAACCGCCACGTGCCTGTGTTTCCCCTTTAGCAGATATATCGGTAGCACCGTTCAGCGTATAATTAACATTAGTTAATATAGTAGTTACGCTCTTGCTCTCGCTGTAATCCTCGGTGGTTAGCTTAACTCCGTCCTCGGTCGTCAGAACCGCGTCAGACTCTGTGTCTATGGTGTCTCCGTCCGGCACTTTGGTTTGAAAAGCAACAACGTCCATAGGGTACAGGTATGGAGCGGATTTTATCTTAGCTGAAAAAGGACGATAGGTAAGACCTACTCGATGTGACAGACCGCTTGCGACCGGCTCACCATTCGATATTAGACTGTTATCGGATATAGCAATGGCGTAATCATCTGTAAAAGGTGACGTTTTGTATACCTCGTTGTCGGTTACGTCAACTTCAATGCCCGACAGAGTTATATCATTCTCTGCTACGTCACTACTGTAACGGATAGAGGGGGTTATAGTTATGTCGGATTGATTGTTGTACCACTCAAGCCTAAGCTTACCGTCCCAGTCCATATAACCGCAAGTACCTGTAATCTCGCATATCCACTTTAATATCTGTCGATATGTCAAGTTCTCATCAGTAGGCTTCTCTGTAACTATATAATCGGAGTTAAGTAGAGTGCTCGGAGTAGTAGCTAAAGATACCGCGCATTTGTTGCACAATCTGACGAGAAGCTCCGCTATGGTGGGAGCATTGTAGAACAGCTCCGCTAAATCTGTGTCAGATACGGTTCGGTCAAAGTGCGCCATTCTGTCAAGGCTCGTTATAGATATGGTGTTCAAAGCTCGGGGAGGCGCGTCTACTATAAACACACCTAAAGGCACATAGTGCATATCCGCTGTACTATCGTCCCAATCCTTAATTCCAATCTTGATAACAAGCTCCGCTCCCTCAAAGACCACATTGTCAAATCGACCGTCTTTGTTTTCGAGTGTAATGTCGCACTCTGCCGAGACTACAGAGCCTATTTCAATCTTATCTCCTGTAACAGAGTACCTATCTACCGAAAACCCGCCATTCGTGATGTCAGAGGACGAAAGGGTAAAAGATTCACCGCTGATTGGCTTTACTTGTATATCGACAGCCTGCTTTTTCCCGCTGTTGAAAAGTTGAATAACCTCTTGCGAAACCTTATACATCCTCTCATCCCTTCCTCGCAACTAAATTAAAAGATACGTTCTGCCAAAGCCCCAAACGGGTGTTATATAGCGGCGCGGTACGGTCTCCGACGTAAAACACTTTAGTTATGTAGTCACCCTCCATTGCGTCCAGATAGCATACGGTAATGTATTCGGGGTTAAACATCTTAAGAATAGCGGAAACTTCTTGTGTCGATATGTTATTCCACGACAGCTCTATTCCTACGGTTTGTCCTATACGATTCTTGTGCATTACCGTATCTTCCGTTCGCCCTGCGTCGGAAGCTGACACGTCAGCCAGCTTCCACTGATAAGAGGAGGGACAGCGACAAGCTTTTCCGTCTACACTTTTAATAGGATTAAATTCCATACGTTGTACCTCCTTATCCTACAGGGACGGTAACTTTACCGTCTCGACGGTTCTTACGGTTCAGACCGTCAACAACATCGCCTGCTGTAATAACAGCCCTTACGGTTTGGTCTTTTTCGAGTAAGCGTCTGAGTAAGTTGTTCTGTTCACGAAGAAGCGCGTTCTGCTCGCTGTTAGCGTCAGAAACGCCTTGTGCGATACCGCTGACAATCTGTTCATTGTTTGCGACGGATGTCTTATTGCCTATTGTACCGACCATTTCCGGCCCGGCTTCACGAGCTATGAACATCTGACCGTTATCAACAAAACCACCCTTTGCATACGCTTTAAGGGAAAGACTGACATATCCGCTTGCAGATACATCAACGTTACCGTGGAGCGTTGGGAAAGACGCACCCTTGAAGCCGCTTGATATACCTCTGGCGAACTCCCTGCCGTAATCTTTACCGAGAGATGAAGCATCACGTGACGAAACATTATCGCTCAAGAGGCGTCTCATCGTATTACTAAGAGAACTCATTTCGCCCTTAATACCGTCCACAAGACCTGTCACAAGCTTTTTACCGACCTCTTTAAGGTTCGCATACACGCCTTGTGCCAACTGTATGTTTGAATTTTGACCCGTTAACGCTTCAAGTCTTGAGAACAAGTTGTTATAAGCAGTAAGAAGAGCTATGGCTGTGGTTAATTCGGGATTAGCAAGCTGAAGCTTTTTGTTCAAATTAGATGCCTGTGTATACTGCTTGTCGGCGTTATCAGCAAACCTCTGTATAGGATCACCCGTGAATAAGTTGACAATGTTGCCCACAACATTGCTAAGTCCCGCTATGGCACTATCGGCGGCATAAGATGCTGCCATTGATGCAAACTGACCCATAAAGTCTTTAAAATTGCTCATATCGGTAGTAAGACTCGGCAATACGCTGTTAACTCGCTCAAATGCGGGGTACAGTTCAACGCTTATCTGGTCTGCAACAACAACCAAACTGGCGATAAAATCAACAAATGCAGCAGCGAGTAACACCAACATAGCGGTACCGAGACCTACCGCGACGGGAAGCGCGCCGGCTGAGGCTACCGTTATTGCTCCGAGAGCTGCCGTTGCAACACCTACGGCCAACAATAAAAGAGTACCTCTCTCAAGAGCCGCGGTGACCGTTTCGCCGTTGTCAAGAACGGGCTGCCACACTATCCCTATTTGGTTGAGGCCATAACCTACTGCCCAAATAGCGGCGACAAATAACAAAACAGCGGCATCGAGTTCCAAAAGAGCTAACAGTCCTACGCCTAAAGTAGCCACTCCTCCGAGCCCAGTATTCCCGAGAGCTGCCACCGCAACTCCTACCGCTAACAGTAGAGCCGTGCCGAGCCCTAACGCAGTTAAGACCGTTTCGCCGTTGTCAAGTACAGGCTGCCACGCCTCGCCGACTTGCTGTAACATAAGCCCTAAGCCCCATATAGCACCGACAATTAGCCCTGCTGCTACTGCTACTTCGGCTATTACTACCAAACCCAAGCCGAGGTTCTTAACAAGGGTAGTCAGCTTAGAGGTCAACGCGGACGTTGAAGTGCTAACAGACTCGGTAGCAGATTTAACTTCATCAAGTTTCTCTGTTGTTTTAGTTAAGTCAGTCGCGTCTTTCGCCTTATTGAATGCGCCAAGAGCGGTTGCTAAACCTGCTAACACATACACGGCATTTGTTGCGAGAGAAACCTTATCTACGCCGCTCCAATCGCCGGACTTAATTGCCTCCCAATTCTCACTTAACTCTGAGATAATGCCGGTAAGACCTACGAGAGCACCACTTGCTCCTGCCAAAGCCATATTTTTAGTTGCGGCTCCTATAGCGATACCGACATCACCTAAGCCGCGTATAGCAGTACACGCGCTGTCAATGTCGTTTTCGGTATCTTCATCGGATAAACCTTTTACACCGTTAATAATTTCGGTTATACCTTGAATCGCTTTAAGCGGAGCGGCTATCTCAGTTTTACCGAGCACTATAAGCACATCACCTATGGAACCTGCAAACTCGCCGAGCACACCTGATACATTAGACCAGTTAGCCCCGTTATCCTCTATGTCCTTGATGTACTGTCTCAACTTATCCAAGTCAGAAAAGAAAGCTGCTGCTCCGAAAATTGACCAATTCAAGGAAAGACTTTTGACACCGCCTAAAGCTTTCTGGAGCCAACTGATACCGTCTATTAGTTTTTTGGATATTGCCATAGCAGCAAAACCGGCACTTATCGCCGTTACATAAGACAATATTTCCTTGAGCTTTTTCTTTTTGTCATCAAGGTCGGTACTGTCAAGACCTGATAAAAAGTCGTAGTCGTATTTCCCTAAATCAAGCCCGAAATCGGAGGCGTAACCGTTACCTGTTCCGATTGTGCCTGCCGTGGGAGAAGATGCCGAATTATCGGTGAGAGCGTTAATCTCATCAATGCCTAATATGGTCTTTTTTAACTCTTTAGCCCTTTCGGTCGCTTTTCCTAAACTGTCAGAAACTTTATCAAAAGGTTTGGGGTCTATCGTTGTGTTTGAAACATCATCGAGCTCCGCTTTAGGTACGTCATACCCTTTAGCAGTAGCAAAAGCCTCCGCCACCTCTCTAATAATTTGAACAAGAGCCTGAAACCAAGGAATAACCTCAACGGCAACCAAACTCACAACTTGTCCCATTGCTCGTTTCGCCTGCGTCCACTGAGCGTTTAAGATCCTCAGTGCGTTAGCAGGGGTGGCTATGGTTCTTGCCATATCTCCTTGAGCTTTTGACGTTTGCTCCATAATCGTTATATATCTTAGCGTTGCCTTTTGAGCTTCGGTCATCTTTGACGTAGCGAGGTCTATGCCGTGAGCAAGAGCCGTTTCTTTTAACTGAGCAACAGATACGTTAATACCCCATACTTTAAGCCCCTTAATCTGTCCTGACATACCACTCTGGAGTTTCTGAAAGGCGGTCTCTGCATCGACATTCCAAAGAGACGATAAGTCGAACGCTAACTGTGTTAAATTTTTGCTCATCCTTTCGGAAGCATCGGAAGCAAGACCGTACCCGTCGGCTAATTGGTAAAACGCGCCTTGATATGTCATCCATTCCTTTACATCGATACCCATAATATCCGACACACTTTTTGCGTATTTTTCAGCGGCATCAGAGCAACCGTTCATAGCAACCCTGAAAAGGTTGAGCGCTTCGACGTAATCGTTATTCTCATTAAACCAACCGCCAAACACTTTTACTATTTTGCGAAAAGACGCTGTTGTACTATGCAACTTACCTTTAAGATTTGAGAAACTCGAACTTATTGTGTTTGTAGAGGTTGAGCAAGTCTTAGACACGCCTTGAAATTTTGAAAGAGTCTTCTGTAAATCGGTTAAACCGTTGGTGGCTGTTTTTGTGTCAGCCTCCACTTTAATAGTTAGAGTATCAATAACATTATCATTCACTGTTTTCAACCTCCCTTCTTTGAGCGTTTAAAGAAGCATTAAACATACTTGCAAAAGCGGCTGTTTTTGCTTTCATCTTTTCGTACTCTGCTTTTTCCTTTTCTACACGTCTACGCTCGGCTTCCTCTTTGGTTATTGCATACGGCTGTGTAGGGTAGGGGAGAGGCTTTGTACCTTTTTTTGCAAAAGCATTAAGTATGGGCGATACGTCACAAAAAGCTTCGTATATGTACATACCTTGTAGCCATAACTGCTCGTTGTTCCTATCTCTCTGTAGTTTAAAGGCTTCACGATAATATTTAACCAAGCAGCAATCTTCATTCCAGTACTGGTCATAGGTCATCCCTATTGACAGATAGAACGGTAAGTAAAGATAAAACTGCTCCGTATATGAAACAAGGGGAGCAGAGTCGTTTTCAGACTCGCCCCCCTTATTGGGAGACGGGCTACTTACCAGCTCGGCTCCCAGTTCAAGTTTCCCTCGGAGTCTTCCGTATCGCCTAACATAGCAATGATAGGCTCGTTGTACATTTCAGCGAGTTTATTGATAAGCTCGTCCTTGTTTGTCAACTTCGTGAATATCTCATTGATGACTTCGGGTTTTACGAATTTGTGGTGCGCGAGAAACGCTCCCGCGAACAATGCAGGAAGAGTGGTTACGGGTTTATCCTGAATATCAGATATTTTGAAACCTCTCCTCTCCATCAGCTCAATGGATTTGCGAGTATATTCCAACGTATACTCCTTGTCGTTGTATTTAATACATAACTGTTTTGCCATTGTGTCTCCTCCTCACATCAACCTGCTGCGTTAGGACTTATTACAGTTGACGGAGCTATAGAAACCGTCATACTTACGACTTCGTTAGTACCGCCACCGGTGATATATACAGACAAATCACCTTTGAAATCGTACTTACCGTCTGAGCCGGTGGGGGTGGCTTTGCCTGCCGTTTCTGTTCCGCCAAACCACACGGAGTAGTCAGTCTCAATACCGCTCAACTTAGAGAGTTTGTCGTAATCTTCCTTAGTGTAATTAGCGGTAAATTCAAGCGCATCCTGCGACTGAATACCCTTAATGTATGTCTGTGCAGGGTCGGAACAGGTCGTTGTTTCGAGCATTTCCGGAGCACCGCCGAGGTCGGGGAACTCTTTAATATCAATAAGTTTTTCGTATGTATCTCCGGTAGTTCCTTTCTTCATAAGGAAAACCTTATACGTTGAGATAGCCATTTATTTTACCTCCTGTAAATTATGTCAGTCCTTGACACCACCGCGGTGTATCGTGCAAAAATACGGTATTTGGTGGCGTCGTCTAAATTGATTGGGGTTTTCGTATTTCGGGTAAACCCTAACCCGAGCATTACTTTATCTACAGCGGCTATAATAGCTTTGCACTCGCTTTTTCTTCTCGCCGCTTTATTGGAATAAGCGTTAACTTCAAACACTACAACAGCGTGGTTTTCATTGCTGTCTGTATCTCTTGTAGAAACATACGAATAGTTGTCTGTCTCTTCAATACACACAAACGGAAATTTAGAGGGGCTGTAATTTGTAACACTTTCCACAGAGATGTTCGGAAACTGTTCTGTCAACGCGGTTTTAACATTTGTGAAAACTTCATTTTCGATGTCTATCACTTTCCAAACACCTCCCGTGCCTTATCTACAATTCGATTACGCATTTCTTTAGCGGAGTCGTACATCGCACGAGCAGGGGGATTGCCGTGAGTAAGAACTAACGTCCCTTTGTCTGTTTCTTTCCTCTCACGCCCGTTTGTACCGGGAGAGCCATAATATCCCCACGTATCGCTGGAGCCTTTACCTTGCCCGTATTCTCCTCTGACAGCGCCGAGCTCGGCAGCTTTCGGGTGCTGCTCTGCGTAATGTACGCCCGTACCAAACTCTATAAAAGTAATGGTTTTGCCGGTCGCCGTCAGAAACAGCTTGTTATCTCCGACCCACTCAGGCTGGCGATTAACAACCACATCGTTATCACCGTCGTACTGTGCTGTTTGGAATTTGACGCTCGCAACGTCAACGCCTATCTTGAAAAGCTCGTTTAAAAGGCGATGTTGCTTTTCTTCGAGAGATTTTTGATAGGCTTTTAGCTTGTTTATTAAACTGTCAGCCCCTATTACCTTAATAACCATTACGACACGTCCACCTTGCTAATAGCTATAGACATACTGTTTAAAGAAGTAGCTACTTTTTTAACGATGTAATCGTAATTTCCGGGAGTTTTAGCGTCTTCTGTTAACAGCACTTTACCGTTCTCGCTGTCTATTAGCTTGTCTCTTTCGGTTTTGAGTGCTCTATTCTCAAAATCGGGTAAAACATCAACCCATAAGATGGAATTTTCATTGATAGGTAATCGCTTTGTTGTAACAATGACACGGTCATACGTTATAGATGTGCCAAATTGTTCGATCTGTGTTTCACCCTGCGCGGCGGAAATGTTCGCTTTGGCGCGTAGCGGAGGGGTATATATGATTTCATATTCTCCCGTCTCATATCCGCTGTCGTCCACCACCGGCTTTTTACCTGCGTAATTGGAATAGTAAAATGTCCGTTTGTTTCTTTGAAGTGATTTCATACGCCATCACCGCCGAAACTAAAAGGCTTTGCGACAGGCATAACACCGTCTAACATACTGCTCGGTACGCTCGCACTTTCATATGATCGAGAGATACCGTTTTCGCTATGAGCTGTCTCGCCCTCTGCACCACGTTTGTTAATGAGATAACACGCTATTTCCACTTGTAATGCCTGATATTTCTCGGGCACTTCTGTTTTATCGGTATGAAACGGATAGCGTTTCTCCATAATTTTGCGCCCGGCTAAATACAGATAGGCAGACAAAGTCTCGTCAGACACATCCTCTTCGTCTGTATCTATCATTGCTTTTAACAGCGAGAGTTTCTGTTCTTCGGTCATTTGTCTGCCTCCTTTGATTATTAACCGCCAACAGCGGAAGTAGTGGTGTTAATAGAACCACCGGCAACATAAACGCTACGGCTGTATTTCGGTGCCTCAAACGTGGTAGAAATACCCGTAAATTTACCGTGATACCACTCCGGGCCGTGGTCAAGACCCATCTGACCGAATATCTGATATTTCTCACCTGCACCAACCTTTGAAAGAGGTTCAAGGAAGAAATTGCCCTTATCCGGAACAGGTTGTCCGACAGGTGCTATTACATCAAGGTCAAGAAGAAGAGCAGTACCTGCCGGTAAGCACTCGCCGAGGTAGAGATACACAACGCCGATGGGTGTTACAACACTTGAAAGAGATATACCGTTAACTTCACGCGCCGCAGGAACGACAGTAAGTCCGTTCTGTACCGCGTCAGCGTTAATCTGGAACATCGTTACAGCGTCACACCAGAGACAAAGTCCTGTAGTAGGAGCATTGCTCTCGTATACTTTCTTAACCATATCGGCAACATCCCACAGACCTAGTGGCTTTTTGGCCATTGCCTTAACGTTAGTGGTTATAGCGGTAACGAGACCTCTTGTCTTATTAAACGTCGCGTCGGATGTGGCCTTGCTGTATTCACCGTTGACGAATGTATACTCAAGGTCGCGCGCTATTTTCTGCATCTTTGCAGCCACCTGAAAATCAAGCTCGTTAATAGGATTTGCAACCTGATTAGCGATATTAGCACCTGCAAGAGTTCCCATATTGGACTGCTTAGCGTAAGATATGCCTACCGTCTCCTGAAAAATCTGTGTGACGTTAGTCATCTGTGTACGTGTTACGACGCTTGCATCAGGAGCAGTAAGCGACGCGGTTTCGCTTATTTCCGGCTGTGTGCCGCCCGCGGTTTCGTAGTTCTGACCTACAACAAACTCGGTGCTGTTGGTAGTTTTCATCTTTCCGCCGATAAGCGATGACAAAGGTGTTCTTGTGTTACCTTTGTTGAATAACATTCCGGAGTAATTCAATACCCCGAAACTTGTAGCAATAGTGTCTGCCATTTTTAACGTTCTCCTTTAATTAGTTTTTTCTTGTTCCCGGAGACGCATATAATAAGCAGCCGCACCGAAATCCCCGCGAGACTGAGCATCTTCAATCATTGCGGCGTAATCCTTTTTCTGTTCTCCGCTCTGTCCGGGAGGGGGTGTAGGGGTTTCTTTCATTAGCGAAGCTTTGTATGCTTTATCGTGCGTTTCAAGGAACTTTTTTTGATTTGCAAAAACCTTATCAGTCTCACCGTTGGCGAGAGCTTGAGCGGTCTCCTTAGCTAACGCTTCTTCATACCCTAAAGCGAGGAAGCGGGCGGTATGCCCTGTCACAAGCTTTTCTTTCTCCATTTCCTCCACTTTCGAGCGCAACGTTGTTAATTCGTCCTCTCGTTCCTGTTTGCTTCTTTCGTCGTCTGAGAGCTGGGTCTGATACTTTTTCTTCCAGCTTGCAGCTTCTGAATTGGCTTTGCTGACAGCATTCTTGTACCTCTCAAGCTCTGAATTGTTATCAGGGAGCTCATAGTTTTCCAAGGCTGACAACTTTTGTTCCACGGTCATACTCTCGTAGCCTTCAATGTTTCCTGTTTCGATTTTTGGCATTTTAATCCTCCTGCGTTTTTGTAATGCTTCACTGCATTTCTAAATTCCGTTTTTGAGTTGGGTTTTCTCCCAATTGCGTTTTTACAAGTTCCCTCTTGTGAAATAAAAAAAAAAGGACTATGAGAATATCTCATAGTCCCTGTTGACTGTTCCTACGCAACCGTTTATGCGTATCTACAATATTGACTTGTGTTTGGCTTTACGTTGTATCTCCACGATAACAATGTAACCTTTTTCTTTTTTTAACTCTACTGTATTACCTTTTTTTAATATTTTTTCAATTTCTTCGGTAGCTTTCTGGGGTAACTCCATATCAAACCTCCTCGTACTCACAACGACAATTTAAATGCGGTTTAGGGGGCACTTGCTCAATATCATAAATATGCCCATTGCGATGTTTACAAATGGTACAAGTCTTATTGTCCTTTTCGGCTTTCCATCTGACTGCGTCTATACCCATATCTCGATAAGCCGTCAAAACCACCTGATCCGTAACTCTAACAGCATACGCCGTCAGCATAAAAGACAAATAACGTAAAGCAGCGTCTATTTCCTCATTCTTTTTAGGGCTGGCTATCAGAGCCTCAGCTAATCGGTCTCTTTTTCTCTCAAATTCATTAGCATAAACATATTTACTTACTTCGTCATATTCAAGAAGAAAACTCTCAAGCCACGCGTAGTTATACGGGCAGGTTCTTTTGGTTACCTTTTTGTACACCGCCTGCATTAGTTGTAAAAACATCTGTCTTACATAAAGGTCTATCTTAGAATAAACAGCTTTAGTAGCAGACATCACATTTAACTCATCATAAGAGAGCAAGCTTTTAAGCTTTGAGAAATCGCGTATCAACTCTTTCCGAATGTTTTCGATAACTATATCGGTCAGTTCGTACATACTTCATACCTCGCGTTAAGTGGCTGATGTATCGTCGGGCGATTGATTGCTCTGCTCAGTAACAGCAGCAGACTTAGCCTTTGCCGTTTCATACTCCGCAGCTTTTTCAAGCTCTTGTAATTGTTTAGCTTTGTTTGCCTCGGCGTACTCGGCACTTATCGTGTATGCAAGGTCGGGGTCAATAAACATACCGCTATGCTCAAAAGCCAATTTCGGGTGAATCTTATCATTGGCAAGCATAGTAGTTAATACCTGCGACTTCTCCTGTATGTTCTCATAATTACGCCTTGTAAATCGTATTTGAATGGAATACAATTTCAAATTCATATCACGAGTGGTGTTTGATATACGAATAGCGAGGCGCAAGAACCGCTTTTCGGACATCGTGAACATCAGCTCTGTATCTTTAGCTCTTGCTTCGGCAGCCTGCCAACCGTCGCGCATTATAACCGCTGAGCCGGTATCGCTTGTTGAGCTGCCACCGTTGCGATTAGGCATACCACATATTGTAAGTACGGTTTGGTACATATAATCTACAAGAGTCTGTGTCTGCGTTTGGTTAAGCTCTTGTGTAAGATAATA
>ERZ773209.1246-NODE-1246-length-15595-cov-183.754054_pt1 | contig 15595 bp, 9 predicted proteins | sample MGYA00511109_ERZ773209 | MGnify/ENA primary metagenome ERZ773209 (study PRJEB29015, sample SAMEA2737786) | human gut metagenome | biome: human gut; feature: human-associated habitat; material: faeces | place: China | collected 2012 ...
GCAGCATAGTAGCCCGATGCGCCATGATTCATGATGCCGGCGATCATACTCCCGAGGTATTGGATATGTGGTCGAAGGTAAAAGGCGACAATCTGGGCGGCGGCATCGTTATCTTCCTGCTGGCCGTAGTTCTTGCCCTCACGGTATTCGTTGCCATCAAGAAGTATGAACATTACAAGCACAGAAGGCTGTCGAGAAAACACCGCAGAAGACATGTAGTAAAGGTAAAAGGGTAAAAAGGTAAAAAAGTAAAAGAGAGGGGGAAAACCTATTTTATAGGGGAAAATGAACATTTTTTGAAGGAAAAGAGAAAAAAATACCGAAAAAATTTGGTAATATCAAATAAAAGCATTACCTTTGCACTCGCTTTTGAGACATAAAGCTTTTGGGTAGTTACCAGAGTGGCCAAATGGGGCAGACTGTAAATCTGCTGGCTATGCCTTCGGTGGTTCGAATCCATCACTACCCACTTTTCCCAAAAAATAACTCAAAAATTTAAGAGTCCGACTTTCGAGAGAGAGCCGGACTTTTTTTATACAATCGAGTAGGAGGTAAACACTAATCGTAGGCGTTTGTCTCCTATTTTCGCATTTACCGACCTCTCACATCACCGTACATGCGGTTCCGCATACGGCGGTGCCTATTGGGTGCTTGAAGAACTAAAAAGCTAAAACAGGAGGCAAAGACTCTCACTTTATCATTGCCTCCTGATTCTCTAATTTTTATACTTTTTAAACAAATTGTTCAAATCTTCTAGTCCAATCAAATACTTGATGTCGTCACGAACCGAGGAAGAAGCAGCATCGAGCGATTCCACTTTCTTACCTGTAGCAGTATCCACGATACGCACCATCTCATTGCGACTTACCGTGGTACAACGTTCAGAATACTCTGCCATTCCCTTCAACTTCGGCACTGAGTCTGCATAACCAGTATAATGTGGCTCAAGCAATATGAATTCAAAGTTGTCATTCACACGACGTACTATGATAAAATCTGGGAAATGCGCCTTAAGTTCTGTGCCCAAACGGTACTGAAAGCATAGAGAACCTTCCTTGTTGGGAATATTGCGAACCCAACAAACAAAACCTTCCTTCTGTCTTTCGACATCGAGAACCTCTTGCTCCCACTCGTTCAACTTAAATACAGCCTTTCCATCTCCATCCGCATATAGATGGTCTGTACAAACAGTTCCATCGGGATGCTTGCTCGTAACCATTAAGTCTGGTAGAGTCAAATCGAAGGGCGACGTGGAAACATGAACCTTTACTATTTTCTCATAATCACGCTTCACTTCCTCCCCAAAAGTCTCTAATTTTTGACGATACTGATTGACATACTTATGAAACGCTTCCTTGCAATACTTATCAAGTTGTTCCATACACGACTGATTGCAGGCATAGAGAATGAAATGTAAACGCAGTTCAGTATTGTCATACTCATCCAGGTGAGCCTTGCGATAAGCATTCAGCACGCCGTCTTTTCCAAAACGTGTTTCCACATTCTCGCTCCAAGTATCTATATCCGACTCTGAAAGAATGAGTTTGCCATCCTCGCCCTCTTTTGCGCTTTTGCCCAAGGCATCAAAAGCTAACACCACATCGTTCATGGTGCGGATTTTCTCCATCGTCTGCTTGTAAGTCCCAGCATCCTGCAAATCCTTGACGAAATCAGTTATCTGACCGACGATATCATTCTTCAGCTTATTGACAGCATCTCTGCACAATCGAGTGCGAACCAGCAAATGGCAAAGTTTGAAAAGAGCTTTTCGATAATCCGTAACGCCTTTTTGCGGTATCGCATAATTATCTATCTGAGCGGCATTGATAGCCTCGAACACTTCCTGTCGTGAAAGTCCACAAGGCAAGTTGCCCCTAAGTTTCAATTCCTGCTTAGGCGAAGGATTGGTTTCCACATGAGTAGGAATCGTACCTTCCAATTCTCGCTTCACCCGTTCTACGGTAACCGCATCAAAATTAGGAAGGAAAAGCTGTACTTCATTCAAAGTATCATCAGTCTCTATTCGTTTCTGCAAAGGAGTGCGCACCATTCTTCCTAGCAGTTGGGCGATGTTGGTGTAACCTGATGCCACCTTGAACGACATCATCGTCTCAGCCCTTGGACAATCCCAACCTGTGGAAAGATTATCCTTGAAGAAGATGACTTTTACGTCCTTGGACTCCGATATTCGTGAAGGGTCGAGATAACGCACTTCAAGCCCATTGACAGTTATGGATTCCTTGGTGTCGAAAGTATGTACCACTTCACCACTTCTCAATGAAATCCCGGTATGAGCCTCAATGATGCGCAAGCACTCGTCGAGGTTGGTCTCAGACAACTTATCATCCTTTTTGTTCTTTACCTGAACCACCAAGGCTGGTCTCACTTCTACATCCTCATGTTGACGATACGCCTCCCAATGCTGGCATTTACTTTTCCAGTCCTTTGCGGCTTCCGCCAGATAGGTCATCTCGGCGAAAGCCTCTCCTGTCTGAGGATGGTGTATTTTGATCTCATCCTTCAACAAGCCTGACGCACGCACCTCATCGGGAGTAACCTCCACCTTAGGCAACAGCGTAGAATCAGCAGATTTCACCAATTCATTGAATCGTTCCAAGGTGGCACTCATGCCGATTATCAATGGCATGGACGGCATATTGTCTGCCTCCGAACCGAGAACAAACTTCTGCATGATACTCATCTGCGTACCAATCTCATTGGGCTTGGCACCACGATGAGCCTCATCAATGATAACCACAAGTTTGTCACCATACTCCTCTATCGTGTTGCGCATAAAGTCCCAACCTGTATAGTTACGGCTATCGCTATACTTCACAAGATTGCTGTTTACCCCAAATTTCTGGGTATTCACATAATAAATAGTGCCCAACTGAAGTCTGTCGGCCTTGAAGTTCTGCTCATCTATAGTCACAACTTGGCGATTTCTCAACTTGTCTGCCACTTTGTAGAGTTTGTCCTTACTCTGCTCGTTAAGTTCAGGTGCATCGCTTATCCATAGCACGATGGCATCATTCTGAGTCCCTTGATAGGTATCTCCAGTATAGAGAGCCTCGATGAATGCAGACATGATGATGGTCTTGCCAGCACCCGTAGGGGCTGTAAAAGGTATGATGCTCTTCTCACCATCTTGCTTATAGCGACGCTGTGCCTTCACCTGTCGCTCTCGCAGACTGCCAAGTGCTTTATTCTGAAATTCAAATAATTCTACTAACATACGTGCCTTATTGTTTTCTTTCTATATTAATCTTAAAGTTGTCGAGATAGTCACGGTAAAGCTGATAAGTCTGCTTAACATTCAGACTTGCAGCCAACGTGCGATAATTCTCCTCACTATCTTCGATGATGTAAACGGTCTCCACCTCTGGCTTGTCCCGCAATGCCTCTTTCAGCTCGTCTATGGCAAACTCATCGTTCAAGACAGCCATCTTGTTCTCGGGAAATACCATAAACTCACCATCCACATGAGTAGGACACACACCATGGGCACCTGCTTTCATCCACAAGATAGGCAGCAGTTCGTTCAACTGGGCGCCAAGCGAAACCTTATCTTTATCAAGGAAAGTCAACTTATAGTAAGCCGCATTTGCAACAAAGCCTTCAGCCATCGGAATCGTAACAGGTACAGTCTTTGTCTTTTCGGGCAATTCATCCAGTTCCTTTTTTGCTGCGGTGAATGCCTTATTATTAGAAGTAACCACGTAGATGGTATCAATACTCTCATGAATATCCTCCATAAACCCGTCTATCTTGGTAACGTCGAAGAGGATTGCATTATTAGCATCCTCTGGCACAAGATATGGGCATTCAGCCTTAACCGCATTTTGTGGCATCTTCTTGTCGCCAATCAAGCCAACGATTTGTTTCTTCAATTTTGTTCCCAAGGAATCATCACGAAGGTCAAGGCTAATTTGCTTGATACTTCTTTTTACCACCTTCTCTTCCGTATTGGAAGTAATGTAATCTCCCTGGATTGGGTTTCCATTCACATCCACACCAAGAATGGAGCATTTTGTACGTGGCCAGTTCACATAGCGAGCGATGCCAAACTTCTCCCATTCCTCATCACCCTTGTGCAAACCTTTGGCTCGGAATGCCTTTTCCTCCTCGGCACTCACCTCATTGTTGGTCACCATGATGCAACGGCGATGTCCGCCATCCTCCTTATTCAAGAGATTAACAGCATGAAGGGTTGTACCACTGCCCGAGAAGAAATCGAGGATGAGAGCGTTTGGGTTGTTGGCAACGAAGAAACGGATGACGTCATGAACGGCATAGAGGGATTTCGGGAATGAAAAACGATTACCGATAATTCCTTTTAACATCTTGCTTCCAAACTCAGTTGCATTATGCAAAGGTATCCACCATTGATTATTTGGGACAAACTTTTGAGTATAATCAGAAGCATCTAACATTAAAGAACCATCTTTTTGTTTTCCCAATATAGGAATAGTTCCATCTTCAACTTTCTTTTGCCATCCCTCCGAAATATACCTGATTGATGCAATTAGCCGAGTTTGGGTACTTATTCTTGCATAACCTTTATGTTGCAATTCTAAAAAGCTTTTTCTTGAATACTGCCAACAACCTTCTGTACCATCTTCATGAACAGGAAATAATGCAATTACATCTTTTGGAGCTTCATAATCATTTATATTCATATTTACAGGCAAAGGCTCGCCAGCACCTCTAAATTCCGTTTTATCCAACGAGATAAATATTGGATAAAAACAACCTGGTGAGTGACGGCGTTCCGAGTTTGATCCACTTCTCATCAAACTCCCCCATCTTACTTTATCAGTTGTTGTATTTTTAATATTACCTTGCCATACACTTGGCAAAGACAGAGGTACAACTATAGAACTACCAAATCTCAATATATAAATGTATTCATTAACTCTAAAAAATTCATTTCTTGCAACTCCTTTTGAATTAATGGCGCTACTCACCATCTGAATATTTGCCTCTGGAAACATTTCCTCCAACAAACACCCAAGATGCAAATACTCTTTCTCATCAATAGTGACAATCATCACCGAGTTCTTCGGGTTCAGCAACTTCTTGGCAAGCAACAAGCGACTTTCCATCATAGCCAACCATTTACTATGACGGTAACTATCATTTCCATCCACATAATTGTTGTTGTATTTCCAGTCGGTAGCACCACTATTGTAAGGAGGGTCTATATAGATACAATCCACCTGTTGCGGATAAAGATAAGCCAAGAGCTGGAGAGCATAAAAATTGTCCGCTTCTATCAACGTATGCCAAAGGCCGCTATCTGGAGCATTTTGAACAGAGTCCACATATTTGAGGCAAGGGTAAATAGGCTCACCATTCTTTGCCACACAAATGAGGTCTTGGCAAGAAACTTGCAGTTCCTCACCTGTTATAGAATGGTGGCAAGTAGCCATCCCACGGCACACACTCATCACCTCCCAAAGAATATCCTCTGTGAGCCTTTTGTCATCATCCACCTTGCGAATCACCTTGCATCCACGGCTGATAGGATAGTCATAGAGCAAAGTCATCTCTGGCACATGATTCTCAAACACAAGTCCAAACTTTTTATGCTTGGTCAGCTCTTTCACCTCCTTTGCCACATGAAGGCGAAGTTCCGGATCTTGTATTCGAGCAATTAAATCATTAATCGCTGCCATCTTATAGTTATTTTAAGTCGCATCCAACTATCAAGACGGCTTGCTGCAAGGAGAGAGCATCATGGATGGAGAAAAGAAAAAGGTGCGGACCCCTTTCCTTTCGCGTTCACGGGAAGCCTGAGAATGAAAACCCGCCACTCATGTAGGAACGGATGTCCACACCGTATAGGTATGAACATCAACAATACACATGAGTGTACGAGCAAACTTCCTCTAAAACAGAGGCTTCACTGCAAACAGCATTCCGATTACTCCTTCTGCGGAAAAGAAATCAGTTTCTCAGGCTTTTTCTTTGTGAACGCGAAATAATAGTCAATGCTTTGTTTTTACTAAAATGTCTTGGAAATGGCCAAAACCAAATCCAAGTGCAAAGATACAAATATTATTTGAAAATCAACAATATTTTATGGAAAAGAACGAAGAAAAAGCAAACATTTACAAATAAAGAAGTACTTTATTCCAAATTTTGCAATAAATTTAATAATAAAATTTAGAATAACTCATTAATTTTCAATTTTCTCTGCATTTTCTCTGCAATTATAGCTTTTATCTCAACTATTTTCCGTAACTTTGCGAAAATAAAAACGTCTAAGGATGCCTCTGGCAAACTAGGACAAGTATCAAATTTTAAAAAGAGAAAAGGATGGAAATCAATTCATTCGCTATAAAAGTAAAGAAAGAGCCTACAGCCATCAGTCTTTTCGCTGGTGTAGGAGGTCTATGCACTAACCTCCAAAAATCTATCAAGAGCGGGAGCGTTCATTTCAGCAAATTGCGAGACACACTTATTTGGAAAAAACTCAATGCTCCTGAAAACATAGACGAGGTATACTTCCCTGTCTGGGAAGATGAATTAGAAGCCAACTTGAAGGATACGAAAAACTCCCTAAAAGAACTAATTCTTGACAACCTCAACACGGAGGAAGACATTCGCTTGACCAAGGCATACCTATATAGAAAAATCATTCGCTACTTTCGACAATATGGTTGTCCTTGCAAGAAGGATTTCATTGGTGGCATAGAAGTTTACATCAAGGAAGCGGACGAGGGTACCAATTACTGGACATACCAGCGATATGGCTTGACCATAAGATACAATGACCAGATAAAGGATGGTTGGCAACTAGATATTACACAAGGAAGCAAATCCCTTGTCGGGAAAACACCTATTTACCTCTTGCAGTCCCTGCAAGATGAGCAATTTCGTGTCATCGCAGGAACTATGATTCTGAAGAAATCAGAAATAGGACAACACCACATGGAGGCTACAAATGGGAAAATATACCCCATCGTAAACCACAGCATCAAGAGCGGACTCAAAATCCCTACTCACTACCATCGAGATGGCAACAAATATGTTACTAAATATAACGGCATAAGAAATTTCATATCCAAATGGATAAACATTCCAGCTTTCACTGAAAGCGTAGGAGTGGATTTGCCCAACAACGCCCACTTCATTCAACTGGCTGAAGAGAAAATCAACATCGTCGAGGAAAAAGCCAAAATGCTGAGATTTGGCAACAACCAGACAAATGTTAGTCCAGGCTACTGCTTCAAGAGATTTGGAGCTGCAGAGCGTCCTACAGAACATCGACATTTCTTTATCTGTCCACGTTCTCAGAATTTTACCCTTTGGCGTCTGTACTACATTTTCCAACAAGGAAAGGATTCCAAGAATGCTCCCAAAAACCGCCTGTCACCAGATGACATCGACACAAACAATTATCTATACCATACGATATGGATGGGCAATCATGCCTGGGCAAATGGCATGAACTTTATGTTCTCTGACGACGAGCATGCTTTGGCGGAACTAGAGAACCATCTTACGGCGATGAACTTCGAGCACGACAAGAAATACTTTGCTATCATCATTTCAGACGTAGACAGAGATGATGTCTCATCACCTCATTACCACCTCTATTACGACATGAAGTATCTCTTGATGAAATATAACATTGGCTCACAAGTGATTCACAAAAAGAGAGTGGATGAGAACAGTTTTATCAATTATATGGTGCCCAACATCGCAGCAGCTATAGCCGGCAAAGAAGGGGGCAAAGCATGGAAGATAGCCTATCCTAGCCAAGAGAATGATATGATTGTAGGAATCGGTGCTTACAGAGAGCATGGCATCAACCAACAATATATCGGATCAGCAGTATGCCTCGACAAAGAGGGAGAGTTACACAACTTTGATGCTTGTCTCAAAGGCAACTTCGAAGAGTTGAGAGCCACCCTTATCAAGGCTATATTGAACTTCTACGGAAAGTTCAAGCACCCCTCACGCCTCATCATCTATTATCACAAGAAGCTGAATCGTGAAGAGTCTGACATCATAGAGGATGCCTTGCGAACCTGTCAAGTTAGTTGTCCTGTCATTGTAATCCATGTCACAGAGACGGACAATGAGGACTTAATGGCTTTCGACACATCGTGCACCAACGTGCTGATGCCAGTAAGCGGCACATACATACATCTCCGCACTCGTAAAGGTTGCCACGAATACCTCTTATACAACAATGAGAGATATGGTGGATTTGGTGAAAAAATGCCGTTTCTCAGACCGTTCCCTGTCAAGATTTCCATCATGCCAGGAAGACGGAACAAAAAGGAATTGACAGAACAAGACGTCAAGGAGATTGTCACCTTGACCTATCAGACCACTCGCATCAACTGGAAATCTGTTTCCATGCGAAGTATGCCTATCACCATTGCGTATGCAGCACTGGTCGCTAAGTTTGTACCACATTTCCCGAATGGGCAATTAACTGAGTTTGGAAAAAATAATCTTTGGATGCTATGATTTTACCCATCACAGAATCAATACTAAGGGGCGAGCTTCGCCCCAACCTTATCACAGAGACTGTTTCATTCGAGAAGCAGTCTCTGTTGATGCGCCTTTTGCGCCATACTAAGGAAAGAGGCAATTTGCTAGAACTGGAGAAAGACATCATCAACGCACTTGATAGTCTGACCCAAGTAAAGGAGATATATCACAAAGACCGAGAGCAGAGAAATACTATAAGCTGCTTGAATCGCTCCACACAGATAGATTCATATACGAGAGTGTATAAAGCTGTATTGTCAGACATTATGACATGCCCAGAAATTTCAACTCCAACACTAAGAATGTACAAGACCATTCTCGACTTGGAAAAGCGACGCACCATTTGGGCTTTGGTGGAACTACATTCCATTATGAAAGACGATCGGTTTGTCCGACCAGAGATAAAAAGCCTTATGACCACCATCAAAGACTATAGCAAAGAGATAGATTCATGTAAAGCTGGCAAGAATAAAAACGTCGCTGTATTACTACAAAATATGCTCACAGAACTATACTTCAGTTTAATCCTAACATTCTCTCCCCTGTTATATACCCAAGGTAACCTTGACTTTGACGATGACTTTGGAGATTTCGTTTTCCTATGGAAAGGAGTCTTTCCAACGGAAGAAGAATTTGACAAATATCAAAATGAGAAAGATAAAATCCAAGAGGAGAATATCGTCATACGACACAAGGACGCCCTTGTGGCAACAGAAGAGAACAAACAAAAAGAAAAACGCCCTCTAAGCAAGGCAGAAAGATTCTTAGAGGACACTACACAATATGAATTCTTGAAAATGCCAAAGATTGTCGCCCTTGACTCCAACAATGATAATCGAAGAAAAGAAAAAGCTATAAAGCTAATAGAGCAGATGCTTGATGCTCCTGCTCATGCCGCAGCCATGCTCGACTATCTAGGCTTTTTCTCATGGATAAAGGACAAATATGAGACAGGATATACACTTACTGCATACGACCAATTTTGCACCAAGGTTGTCATGGGGCAAAACGGTGAAGCATTTAAGAAATACAGACTTGCAATAAACCGTAATTCCAAGTCGCTGAAACCGTATCAATACTCAGGTGACATAGAGCAAGAATATGCCAATATAAAAAATGAGGTGCAATAGCCGTACTTGTTTCACACATAGTACAGCTATTGCCACAACTGTTGCTCTTGCCACTTTTCAGGAAACCCCATTGCTTTGGTATCAACAATTGGATACTTCTTTAATAGCTCTACTAAATCCTGCTTGAAAGAATTTCGAGGATAGACCACATCTATAAAATGCTTCAATATACAAAGGGTAAAGAACACCTTTCCTTGCACGACATCATTTGACACCCACGGAAAGCTTGGTCGATTCATTGCCAATGCACGCAAAGACAAATATCTGTTCCAAAGGCGCGCATGATGGCAACAAGTATTTCTTGTCAATGTTATTATAGTCATCCAAGAAATAAAAACAGGAACTGTCAAGCCAAAATATCTTGCTATTTTCTTACGTAGCTGGTTACTAGCTATATTTTCATATATTCTCGTCAATACACCTAAAGGAATGATTTCTGAAATCATCCACGATGGAGGGTAAGGATTGTCGTAAACATGATTGAAATGATTTATAAAATCCTCACGTGTATTCTGTAGTTCCTTATCTATCAGTGATTTTGTCTTAGAAAATTTGTCAAGATGAGCAAAGCAAGAAGAGTTAGTCATCCAAAACACATCGTTAGTCTCTGCACACGATATATTAACAATTGCACTTCTTACAGCTATCTCTATACGCTCAATCTGGTTAAATATCAACAAACGCAAATCCCTATCAAAGTCATAAAGTTGGATTGCCTTACCCAAACTGCTTTTTACCTTAAAGAGATGCTCTTCCTTAGGAATTTTAAGAAAAGGGTACAAATAGCCACTCAATCGGTAATAACCTATTGATTTTAGCAAAGCTTCGGCATCAGATACATCCGAACAATCCAAACCTCTACCTTCCATTATTCTTAATAGCTCTGATGGGGCTGTATATTGTTTATTGTACTGCATATCATAATTTACATACAAAAATAAAACGACCCGCCGATTTAAGCATTAAAAAGAGGCTTGGCGGGTTCTTGTGCTGCAAATATACAACTTTCTCTCGAATCTACCAAACTTTTTTGAGAATTTCTTTAAAAATTTTAGTTTTCCGTAAAAATCTTAGAGCTAGACCTATTTAGACCAACCAGACCAAAATAGGCCAAAACAGACCAGAATACATTTCTTCGTCGCCCAAGATAGACCAAGTTCTTTTGCAACCGAATCCATACGTCACATCGTTAGGGTTCGGAAAATGAACAAAAAAGACATAATAAACAGTATGATGCCTGAAGCACAGTATGGCACGTACAAAAAAGAAGACACAGGCATACAAGACTCACAACCAGCCACAACACTAACCTTGCAGCCTTTGCAAAGTTTGCAAGGTTTGCAAAACGTGCAAAGTGTGCAGTCCACACAAGCAGTGCAAGCTCCTACCCTCACCCCACTCGAACAGTGGCACGACAACTATGAGGTGATGGAGATGTTTCACATCAGTCAGCGTACCTTGCAGACGCTCCGCTCCAACGGCAAGCTGCCCTTCGCCAAGATGGGCGGAAGATGCTACTACAAGGAAAGCGACCTGCAACGACTCATGGAGGAATCCTACAGAGACAGCAGAGTGAAGCCTATGCCAAAAGACAAGGTTATGCCAAAGGTCGAGCAACCAGCAAAGGAAGGAGGCACACCATGCCAATGACCATTGACCAACTCCACGAGCATCGGATGCAATATTACCGACATCCCATCTCTAACGTGTTGAGCCACAACCGTGTGAGCATCTACCATCTTTGGACTTACATCACCAACCCTCTGCTCTACAAGCAAGCCACGGACACGCTCCGTGGCATTGCCGACGAGAAAGAGCGCAAGGCTTTCAAGGCAAAGGAGTTTGACTACATCCTAGCAAGCGGCACCTTCAGCAGTCGCAACGACCAAGGACTCATCCAGCACTCCAGTCTGCTCTGCATCGACATCGACCACATCGGTTACGAACAGGTGGAAGACCTCAAGCAGCAATTCATACACGATGAGGTGATGAAGGAAAACTTCGAACTGGAACTGGCCTTCCGCAGTCCTTCGGGTGATGGACTGAAGCTCATCGTAGCAATAGACTTGCAAGAGGCTGACCATGCCACTTGGTTTCTTGCTCTGCAAAACTACATTCGATTGAACTATGGAGTGGACATTGACCCTGCTTGCAAAAACGTGAGCCGAGCCTGTTTCCTACCCTACGACCGACATTGTTACGTGAACCCACTCGTATGCCCTTTTTAAGTGAAGAAACAGCGTTCGGTGGCCGAAGGGAAAGCCAATTCAAATGCCTTTCAAATGGCATCATAACGTTATTAAAAACATCAAAAAAATAAGGAGATTACATTTATGACAATAAATAAATCATTCAGCCCAAAGCAATGGGCTAACATCAATACTGCGGAACAAATCCGCACAGTGGCCAATCGTATCGTGGAGATGGGTATCGACATCACCGCAGGCTATAACCGTTGGCGCAACATCGCCTTTGGTATCTCGCTCGAAATGGGCGAGGAAGGCAGAAGCTTCTTCCACGACATCAGTCGATTCTATGCCGATTACAACCACAAGGAATGCGACAAACTCTATGACGACTGTATTAAGCGACTCAAGTCCAACAGCAACCATTCTGGCATCAGCATTGCTTCTTTCTTCGGTTATGCCAAGGAAGCAGGGGTTAACATTACCATGGGAGTTGCTAACAGCACAAAAAACGCAATCTCTACAAACATTGCAAATGATGCAAACCTTGCAAACTCTGCAAATGATGCAAACACAGAAGAACCCATCCCTCTGCCAACCTTCAGCGACAAAGTAGCCACCAACTTGCCCCCAATCTTCAAGGACATCACAACCTTGGGCAAGACACCTACCGAGAAAGACATGCTCTTGCTTGCCTCCATCACCATTCTGAGCGGAGCCTTCCCAGAGGTCTTCGCCATCTATGATGACATGCGAGTATATCCTAACCTCTTCACCTTCCTCGTGGCAAACGCTGCCAGCGGCAAAGGACGAACCTCTGCTTGCCTCAAGCTGGTGAGTCCTATAGAGCAAGAAATACGTGAGGCCAATAAACAGGAGGTGGACGATTACCAACAGCAACTCGCCGACCTGCGTGCCTTGGGCAACAAGAAGTCCGTTGCCATGCCTATGCCCAAGGAACCGCCTTATCGCTCAATGTTGATACCTGCCAACTGTTCCTCTACCGCTATCTACCAAGCCCTCCACGACAACCACGACCAAGGGATCACCTTCGAGACTGAGGCTGATTCGCTCGCCAACACCCTCAAGAGCGACTATGGCAATTTCTCCGATGGTCTGCGCAAGGGTTTCCATCATGAGGACATCACCTATCGACGTCGCAAGGAGAACGAGCACGTGGAGATTCACAACCCTAAATGGACGGTCTATCTCACAGGTACACCAGGACAGGTGAACAACCTCATCCCTTCACCTGAGAACGGACTTTTCTCCCGCTTTCTCTTCATGAAGGTGGATATTCCTGCCAAATGGCACAACGTGTTCAGCAAGGCTAAGCGCACCATCGACGAGGAAATGGAAGCCATCGGCAAGCGTGTGTTCCGCATCCATCAGCATTTGGTTGCTAGCAAGAGTATGAAGCCAAAGACTGGTCAGTCCTACTCGAATGACATCCTGTTTGAACTGACTGATGCACAAGGTGAGCAATTCAACAAATACTTCGAGAGCCTAGTGGAGGAATACAAGAACATGTTGGGCAGAGACTTTGTGGCAAGCATCTACCGACTGGGACTGAGCACCTTCCGCATCGCCATGGTTTTGAGTATCGCAAGATTGGAGGAAACGCTTTCCGAAAGTTCCACAACCTCCATCTCTGAGAATGCAACAACCTCCATTATTTGCCGAGACGAAGACTTGGACAATGCCATAACCATCGCCGACACACTGATGCAGCACGCCGCAAAAATCTTTGCCACGCTTATGCCAAACAAGGAGGAAGACGGAACATTGGGAATCAAACTAAGCCCTAAGAGCGAAAGACTCTTCGAGAACCTTCCCGACAAGTTCAATCGCCAAACGGTTCTTTCTATCGGAAAAAAGCTTGGCATTCCTCAGCGCACAGCCGAGAAATATGTAGGCGAATATGTCAACAAGCACGGTCTATGCAAACGAACAGGAAACGGCGAATATGAGAAGGTTAAGCAACAAAACGCAGACGAGCGCAGCCTCCTACCGATGCTTGGAAAGTGCTGAAAAAAGTAGTATCTTTGCAATGTGGTTAGGAAACGAGGGCTACGGACCATGATTTAGCTCAACGGCGACAAGACTTGCTCCGTACCCTCTCCGTACCTGCTCCGTACCAAGTCTATACATGCTCCGAGAAACTTAGTTTTGAGGGGATAAAGATAGAATTCATTTAGTGTTTAACAATTTAATATTAAAGAAAGGAACAAGATTATGGGAAAAATTAAACAAGGTATCCTTGGTGGATTCAATGGAACCGTAGGAACAGTAGTTGGTGGTAGTTGGAAGGGCATGGCTTACATGCGTGGCAAGGCCCAGAGTATCAAGAACCCTCGTACCGAGAAACAGATGTCACAGCGCATCAAGTTTGGTATGGCACAGAAGTTTGTCAAGGTGATGACAGCCTATTTGAAAGTGGGTTTCCGCAACTACACCCAGCACCAGACAGCCACCAATGCGGCCATGAGCCACACCGTGCGCAACTGCATGGCAGGCAAGTATCCCGCCTTTGGTATCGACCCTAGCAAGGTATTGGTGAGTAGCGGCTCCTTGATGCCGGGCCGTTTCTGCACGGTGAAAGTGGCAAGCAACGTGGCGACCTTTTTCTGGGAGGACAACTCTGACGAGAGCCACGCCAGCATCGACGATTTCGCCATGCCTCTCGTCTACAATTTCACAAAGGGCGAGGCAGTATTCACCACCGAAGATGCGAGTCGTATAGATTGCAAAACTGTGTTGAAACTCCCTGTCGATTGGTCTGACGACCTTCTCTCCTGCTACATCGCCTTTGCCTCTGTGCAAAACTCAAGCGTGAGCAACTCTGTGTATGTAGGTGACGTGAAGAGCGATGGCAGTGTGGAGCAAGGTGCCAACGGCATCCTCTACAACGACGGTGTCATCGACAAGAACAAACCAAACGAGGGTTCTAACAAGGGTGACAATGGCGACAGCAGCACTACCACCCCAACAAATCCTAGCGAAGGAAGCGGTGACGATGGTCTAGAGTAACCTCATTTCTAAACAAAGAGGGTGTGTCACAGACTTATGACGCACCCTCTTTTTGTTATTTTCATCCTTCTATCTGCGTATTTGGCCAATTCACCAGATATAGCATTTCGGTAGCTCGGGTAAATGCAGTATAGAGCCAATGGATATAATCGGGAGTAAGCATATCATCCGTCATATAGCCCTGGTCTACATAGACATGCGACCACTGTCCACCCTGCGCTTTATGACAGGTAACGGCATAGGCAAACTTCACTTGCAGAGCATTGAAATACGGGTCTTGCCGGATTGCCTTCATACGGTCTGCCTTCAGGGGTATGTCCTGATAATCCTCCTCTATCTTATGGAAAAGCTGCTCTTGCTGATCATGGGTCAAAGCAGGAGCCTCACTCGTTAATGTGTCCAGTAATACCGTAGCCTCCAGTTCATAATTGTCATAATCGGGAAATTTCAACAGAAGGGTGGCAAAATGAAAGCCGTAGAGGTCGATGCGACGGCTCACCTTCATCACCTTCGCCCTATCTCCATTAGCCAGGAAAGCAGGAAGTTCGTTACTTTGAACTTCTTTACTTTGAACTGTATGATTAGCTAGAGTATTAAATTTTTCACTCTTCACTTTTCGTTCTTCACTTAATTGCCTTTCCTTTATCTTCTTTCTTTCTTCCTCCATCCAATAATAATTGTTTTTCACAATCATCAGCATGTCGCCACTCTCGAGTTCCTCTTCCCTATCAAGCACCA
>ERZ773209.1274-NODE-1274-length-15352-cov-9.709943_pt1 | contig 15352 bp, 13 predicted proteins | sample MGYA00511109_ERZ773209 | MGnify/ENA primary metagenome ERZ773209 (study PRJEB29015, sample SAMEA2737786) | human gut metagenome | biome: human gut; feature: human-associated habitat; material: faeces | place: China | collected 2012 ...
AAGTTAAAATCTCATTCATTTGAATCACTCTCCTTTGTTCCCCAGCCCGTCACAAGCTTTGCGGCCTCTGCCGGGCCGTAGCCGATGCCGCGCATTTTCTCGAGATATTCGGCGGTCATGGCGCGGGCTGTCTCGTCCCGCAGCTGTTCCAAAAGGGCTGTATCTTCGGTGACGAAGCGGCCCGTGGTCCGCTCGGTGTAGACGAGCCCTTCCGCTTCCAGCTGGGCCAGCGCCCGCTGCATGGTGTTTGGGTTGACGCCTGCCGCTGCGGCCATGTCGCGCACCGAGTCCAGATGTCCGCCGGGCGGGTAGATGCCCGCCAGAATTTTTGCCTTGAGCCGTTCCACGATCTGTGCGTAGATGGGGCGGCTCATATCGAATCGTTCGCCCATCGTCTCATCTCCTTGTGTCGCTGTACTAAGTGCCTAATACAATAATACTCAAATCATCTTTTTTGTCAAGAGGGAATTTTCAATCTCTTCAAAATATGCTATACTGTCTTTTGTATATTAGAAGAAAATGCGCAGGAGCACAGAATCTATGAAAGCGACCATCATCATCCCCAACATCAACGGCAAAGGCTGGCTCAAGGACTCTATCGAATCGGTCTACGCCCAGACGGAGCAGGACTTCGAGCTTATCGTGGTGGATAACGGCTCCACCGACGAAAGCCTTGAGCAGGCCCGCAGCTATTGCAGCCGCCCGAACTTCCAGCTCATCGAGAACGGCTCCAACACCGGCTTCTCCCACGCCGTCAATCAGGGCATCGCCCGGGCGAAAAGCGAGTTCGTGGTGCTGTTCAACAACGACGCCTTTGCAGAGCCCCAGTGGCTGGCCGAGCTCATCCGCGTGGCCGAGAGCGACGAGAAAATTTTTGCCGTCCAGAGCCTTATGATCCGCCACTTCGACCGGGAGCTTGCCGACGACGCTGGCGATTACGTCACATGGATGGGCTTTGCCTGCAAGACCGGCGACGGCCGCCGGGCCAGCCGCTACACCAAAACGAAGCGCATCTTCTCGGCCTGCGGCGGCGCATCGCTCTACCGCAAGAGCATCCTGGACGAGATCGGCGGCTTCGACGAAAACTTTTTCGCCTATTTTGAGGACGTGGACCTCAGCTGGCGCGCCAACAATGCAGGCTATCAAAATGTGCTCTGCCCTGCGGCCAGATGCTACCACATCTGCGGCGCCAGCACCGGTGCCGTCAAGTACAACGCCTTCAAGAGCCAGCAGAGCGGCCGCAACAGCATCCTGCTCCCGCTCAAGAACGAGCCGCTGCTCATGCTCCTGCTCAACTTCATCCCGCTGGCGCTGGGCTATCTGCTCAAGTGCTACAAATTCCACAAGCAGGGCTTTGGTGAGGCCTGGGACAAAGGGATGCACGAGGCCTTTGCCCTGCTCCGCTCCGGCCAGCTCGGTAAGCGCCCCTTCCGCCTGAAAGACCTGCCCAACTACATCCTGATGGAACTGTGGATGATCTGGAACATGGTGCCGTATCTGTGGTATCGGCTGGTCATCGTCCGGTTCGACCTGAAATAATTTTGATACAAAAAAGCACCGGAACCTTCCGTATCCTTTGGATCCGTGGAAAGTTCCGATGCCCTTTTTCAGTTCTGCGTTTATAACACCCTCAAGCACATCGTCAGCAGTTTCCCGGTGGAGACAACCGTGTGAAGACGGGCCGGATGTGAGGGGATAAAAAGAAAAGCAGCCCAAAACCTTTCGATTTCGAGCTGCTTGCAATGCCGGTGGTGGGGGTCTCCCGCGCACTGAGCAACAGCCCGCAGGGCTGATTGCTCCCCTGCTGTGCAGGGTCGTGCTGTTCGACCCGCTCACACGCCGCAGATAAAAAGAAAGCCCCCAGACAAGCTGGAGGGCTTCCTTTTTATGCCGGTGGTGGGGGTCGAACCCACACGTGTTATTAGCACAAGGGATTTTGAGTTTTTATCCGCATCTTCCATCTGGTGTCATCCAGTGATATCTAATGATATCTGGTTCCCACTGTGCAAAGGCAAAATTCACGACTCAACGAACAATAATTTGAAATATCCACGATTTTTCGATGCGTTTTTCCTCTACTCTGTTTTTTCGGTTTGGACCGCCCAAATGGAAATTGGAGGGATGTTCAGGAGGGATGCAGGGCAAAACGCTCCCCTACTTAGGCACAAAACGAAAGGAAAGTCAAGGATAATGAATCAAAATCAAGCAAAAGAGTATTATGAAAAATTATTTGTGAACTATCCTGATGTGCTGTCTGTCGAAGAAGCAACAACTTTACCAAAAATTCAACTGCGCCCGCCCTCTGGATTATCATGGGCACAGCCTGTCGGTCAGCGATGTAATCATGCTGAATCAGGATGGGAAGATTTCGGCGCATTATGTGGACAGCATCGGCTTCAAGGAGCTGCCGGGGTTTCTGGATAAAAAGCCGGAACGCACCTCGGTTTTGCAAACGCTCAAAGAGAAGTGCGATGCCCCGGAGTGCAATCCTACCGGGTGTCGGAAAGCGAGGAATGCCCATGAACTCTAATGGTGAGGAATTGATGCTGATGATGCTCTACAACACCGGCACCCGGCTGGGGCTTATCCACGAACTGCGGCTGATGCAGTGCTACCTGATGCCGGATGAAACTGCCCTGCGGGAGCTGTCAGAGCAGGTCATTGAAAAGCTGAAACGGCTGACGGATGCCGAGTTTGCAGGACTGGAATTTCCAATGAACTGATTTTTGCCGCCTGCGGGCGGCGTACATAAGAGCTTTCGCATCCTGCAAAGGTATGATATACTGAAGCCGACAGCTTTCAGGTCGCAGATAAAAGATAAGAGGTGCTTTTTATGGCAGGTTTGAAGGGAAAGGCCGGTATCGTCACCGGCGGCAGCAGCGGGATCGGTTTCCAGATCGCAAATGTGCTGGCTCAGGCCGGCGCGACAGTTTATGTCATCAGCCGCACCGGCAAGCCCAAAGAGGGTGTAGGCGAAAGTGCACCGGGCGTTGTCCATCTGCGGGGTGACATCGGCAATGCAGAAGCTATGAAAACACTGGTGGCGGAGCTGGCCGCAAAGCATAACGACTGCCTGAATTTTCTGGTAAACAACGCAGGCGTCAGCTATAAATGCCGGGCCGAGGACTTTCCCATGGAGCAGTTTGATAATATCATGAATGTGAATGTCAAATATCTGTTCCAGATGAGTGTGATTTGCTACCCCTATCTGAAGAAAAGTGCGGACAAGGGTCGCATCATCAACATCACCAGCATGAGCGCCCATCTGGGCTTCAGCGAGGTGGTGCCGTACTGTGCCAGCAAGGGCGCTGTGCTGGCGATGACCCGCGCTCTGGCCGTGGAGTGGGCGCAGGACAACATCACCGTCAACAGCATTGCGCCGGGGTGGTTCCGCAGCAAAATGAACGAGCAGGTAGTGGACGCAGCCCGGGAGCAGAAAATTCTGAACCGGATGCCGCTGCACGCCTACGGTGACACCCGCGACTTGGGTAAGATGGCCGAGTTCCTGGTGGGCGATGGTGCCGCTTACATCACCGGACAGGATTTTGCCGTGGATGGCGGCGCACTGGCTTTCGGTTATTGAGAGGAGCTTCTCTGCAATTTTTCGGCAGCTTCGCTCGTATTCCAGATAAAGGAACCGAATTTCGTTGGCATAACGGAGGAACCATTATGGCAATCTTTGAAAAGACCATCCGAAACAAGAATTTTGACAAACTGCTTCGGAAGCTGGAAAATGAAATCCCGGACAGCAGTTGGTCGGCAGATTTAGAGGCAGGCAGTGATTTCAAAGAGGGCGATGCCCGGTGCAGTGTCCGTGTGTTTGAACGGTACAGCATGATGGGCGGCAACCGCCTGAGTCTGACACTGACCATGTTCCAGAATGGAGATAGCCCGATTCGGCTGTCTGCAATTACAGCGGGCGGCAGTCAAGCGGTGTTCTTCAAGGTGAACACCCTCGGAGAAGAATCTTTTCTGGACGATGTAAAGGACCTGCTGGAAGAAATTTTGGAGGAGTAAAATGTTTTTTGGATGGTTTGACGCTATATTCAGCTTCATTTTCCCAATCCTGTTCCTGCTTTTTATTGGAATGTTTTTCTTTGCTCTAATTTCAAATCTCCGCACATGGAACAAAAACAACCACTCGCCGCGGCTTACCGTTCCGGCAACAGTGGTAGCAAAGCGCACCGATGTTTCGCATTCCAGCAGTGCCAATGCCGGAGATATGTCCGGTGCGCACGGATACGACACTAGCACATTTACATCGTACTATGTGACTTTTCAGGTGGAGAGCGGCGACCGGATGGAATTTGAAGTGGACGGAAGCGATTATGGTCTGCTCGTGCAGGGCGACATCGGAAAGCTGAGTTTTCAGGGCACCCGCTATCTTGGGTTTGAGCGGAGCTAAGTGTTTCTTACATTATATAGTATGGAGTGCTGTATGAACGATTTGTTTATCCAAGGGCTGACCATCGACTGGAACAGAGTTCGCCCATACAATTATGTTCGTCAGATTCCTGCCATCAGTGGAATCGACACTTTTACATTCCATAAGCCCATTACGTTCTTTGTTGGCGAAAATGGAAGTGGAAAATCTACGCTTCTGGAAGCAATCGCTGTTGCTTACGGCTTCAACGCAGAGGGTGGAACGAAGAACTATTCATTTTCCACATACAACTCCCATTCGGAACTATGTGAGGCTATGACGATTTCCAAGGGGTATCGCAGACCAAAGTTCGGGTATTTTCTCCGAGCAGAGAGTTTCTATAATGTAGCCACCAAGGAAATCGACTATTCCGATGACGATCATCCCTCCAAAGGCTATCACCAAAAATCACACGGTGAAAGTTTCCTCGCCATTGCGCAGGACTACATGGGTGCAGATGGAGTCTATATTTTTGACGAGCCGGAAGCCGCTTTATCCCCGCAGCGGCAGCTCACGTTACTGATCAACATTTATCGGTGTGCCCAAGAAGGGGCGCAATTCATTATCGTATCACATTCACCCATTCTCCTCGGAATGCCTGATGCTGAGATTTTTAGCTTCGACAATGGCACGATTCATCCTTGTCAGTATGAAGATACGGACAGCTACGTTATCACCAAAACATTTGTAAATAATCGGCAGCATTTTTTGAACCAGCTTCTGAACGAAGAAACGTAATGCCGGGAAAGGACATTCCATATGAGTGATTCTACGTTGAAAGAGCTTTGGCAGCAGGTCGCTGAAAAGAAAAGCTGCGAAGCAAAACAGAAAGAACTGACCGCCCAGAGAGATACGCTTGCTGATCGCCTGAAAAAGCTGGAAAAATCCAAGCTGGCAGAGCAGGCTGATGTGGACCGTCTGGAGGGACACAGCCTTGCCGCATTTTTCTATCAAGTGATTGGAAAAATGGATGAAAAGCTGGACAAAGAACGGCAGGAAGCCTATGCAGCCCGTGTCAAGTACGATGCGGCTCTCCATGACCTTTCTTCCGTTGATGCCGACTTGGAGCAGATTCAAAATAGACTGGAACGGCTGTCCGATTGCGAAAGGCAGTATCAAGCTGCTCTTTCCGAAAAAATCAAAAGCATCAAAGCATCTGCCCACCCTGCCGCACAGCAGGTTGCGGAAAGCGAAAGCCGTATTGCCGCGCTGAAAGTCCAAAAACGGGAGCTGCTGGAAGCTATCAACGCCGGAAAGACCGCCCTGCATACGGTCAATGAAGTTCTGGAAACCCTCGACAATGCCGAGGGCTGGAGTACATGGGACGTAATGGGCGGCGGTTTGATGGCCGATCTTGCCAAGTATGAGGAACTGGACGATGCGCAGGAACAAATCGAACAGCTTCAAGTGGAACTGCGGCGGTTCAAAACTGAGCTTGCTGATGTTGAGATCACCGCAGACCTTCAGGTTACGGTGGACAGCTTTTTGAAATTTGCGGATTTCTTCTTTGACGGCCTCTTTGCAGACTGGGCAGTTCTGGATCACATCAATCAGGCACAGAGCAGGGTGGAAAACACCAAGGATCAAATCAAGCGAGTTCTTGCACTTCTGAAAAAGATGCGCGAAGATGTTGATGTCCAAATCGCTGACGAAAAAGAGAAGCAGGAGCAGCTTGCAGTGGAAACCGAGCTGTAGGGCTGGAGTGTCTGTGTATGAAACGAAAAATCACAAAGATTTTGGATGTTGCTATTCATTCCATAAATCTTATTCTTATCAATTATGCGCTATCGAATATGATGGCTCTTTTTCGGAGCAGCCTCCTCTACATTTTGTTTTTCACCTCTGAAATGTGGGTCTTTGTCCAATACCGAAAAAGTATTGAAACGTTGAGCAACAGCAAAACTCTTGCAAATCTTCTGTTGGTGATCTGTGCGGCTATCGAGATTGGGCTTTTATATTTCTTCGGAATCGTTTCTGGAAAACCGATTCCATTCAAATTGTAAAAGCGATTTTTATAAGGGAGTAATTTCTATGGGTTACGGTTGGGCAACGATTTTTACTGTGGGAGCATGGCTTGTCGGAGGCTTCCTTGATGGCCTTTGGGGTTCTGGCACCCTCGGTCTGAACACTTTGTTCGCAATTATTGCAATGGGCTGCTGCATCATGAAATTCATAAAGGATAACGGCACCTGATAATCAAACTATTACATACCCTCTGCGGGGAACCATAAAACGGTTGCCCGCTTTTTCATACCCTAAAATCTAAAAAAGGAGGCAAAAATGCCAAGCAAAACCGAAGAATACCTTGCTCTTGCCCAACGCACAGCCAACGGCCTGACCCGGTATTGGGAAAGCTGGACAGCGTACCTGACCACTGCATCCCGGCTGTACAAGTACCGCTTTGAAGATCAGCTGATGATCTACGCCCAGCGGCCCGATGCTACAGCCTGCGCCGACTATGACATCTGGAACAACCGGATGAACCGCTATGTGCGCAGAGGTTCCAAAGGCATCGCTCTGCTGGATGAATCCAGTGGATATCCGCGTCTGCATTACGTTTTTGATGTGTCGGATACTGGTGTGCGCCGCAATTCTCGCGACCCTGACCTGTGGCAGTATAACGATGATCTGAAACAGCCTGTTTCGGATGCACTGACTGCCGCCTACGGCATCAGCCATGAAAGGTTCAGTCAACAGCTTGCCGATATTGCCGGGAAGCTGGTCGCAGATTATTGGGACAACAACAGCGAGGACATTCGCGCCATCGTTGACGGTTCGTTCCTGATGGACTATGATAGTACCGGGTTGGAAATGCAGTTCAAGTCCGCCGCCGCGATCAGCGTCACCTACACACTTCTGGAACGGTGCGGATTTGAACCGGATGGCTTTTTTGACAAAGACAGTTTTCAGGCTATCTATGATTTTTCCACCCCGGATACTGTCTATGCCCTCGGCGCAGCAGTCAGCGACATCAGCCGCGAAGTTCTGCGCACCGTGGAACGAGCAGTCAAAACGACCATCCGCCGCCGAAACAATGAAAGGAGCCAGCATGAACATGAGCAACAATCTGAGTTACACGCAGACCGGGGATTATCTTCTCCCGAACCTGACCCTGCATCAGCCGAAGACCCCGCTGGGCAAGTACGGCAGGATGCGCCTGAACTTCCTGAAGCAGCAGCACCCGGTGCTGTACCACACGATGCTCCTGAACGGGAGCCTGTACCCGACCCTGAACAAACTGGAGCAGACCGCAGCGGCAATGAAGGACCAGATGATGGCCGAACTGCTGGCGAAGAACCCGGCTCCGGACAAGGAGAAGAACCAGATGGCGTGGGTGCAGCACATGAACAGTCTGCGGGAGCAGGTCGAGGAAGTGATTCGGACGGAACTGATCTACAGTTAAGTTTTCTGGATGCAGTCATCCCCACCGAAACCCAGCAAATCGAACATATCGACCGAGCGGAGAGCGAAAAATCGCCCTCCGCTTTTGCTTTATCGCAGGCCGAGATTGAGAATGAACTGCGCGAGCATGGCTCCGGTGTGCAGGATGGCAAGTGGCGGATCATCGAACTGTATCAGACACAGCCTGACCGCAAACTCCGCGCCAAAGCACTGGCAAAAGAATACGGCATCGGCGGACATTCGCAGGACTTTCTGGATGGCAGCAGCGGTTTTGTAAATCATGATGGAAAAGGACTTGAATTTGACCGCTACCCGGATCATCAGAAATTCACGTTAAGCTGGACGCAGGTCGAGAAATACATCGACCTGATGATTCAATCTGACCGCTACCTGACCGATAAGGAAAAAGAGCATCGTGCCGCCGTGCAGGAAGCGGAACGCCAGCTCCCGATGCTGGATGGTGATGCCGCTGCCGAATACAATGCTCTGAAAGAGCAGTACCCCAATACCCTGATCGGCTTTGAACTGGGTGGATATTTTCTGTTCTATGACAAGGATGCGTTTGCCGTAAAGGAAGTTCTGCGCTCTAATTTGTTGTCACAGGAAAACGCGCTGGGAAAAGTCAAAGTGACTGGCTTTTTGCGTGGAGAGTGGGTAGCAAAATCGCAAAAACTGTGGGCCGAGGGCAACAGCATCTATCTGGCCGGACAGAGTGAAGATGGCACCCACCATCAGACAAAACATCTGCGGAAGGAAGATTATCTGCCGATCGGCAGCATCATCAAGCTGGATGGCCGGGACTTCCGTGTAGACCACGTCAACTTTATGTTCAAATCCGTCAGCTTGCAGGATATGGACTTGACCAACAGCGGACAGCCCATCTTCCGGGTTGAGCGGTTGCCCCATATCCGGGAATTGTATGAACAGCAGCAGGATGAAATTGTTGACGTTCCTCCTGAAAAAGCTATTGATTACAAGGTCGGTGACGAAGTTGTTGTTGACCTCCACACTCGAACCATTGAGGGCAAGATCGGCTATGTTGGTGAAACCGATGTACGCATCGACACCAGCGCACATGGGCAGTCGTGGGATAACGAGGTACTCAACAAGCGGCAATTCGAGGACGGTCTGCGGCGGGATGAACCTACACCGGATGAAGAACTGAACAAACTGCCGATTTCCACAGAAGTCAATGGTGAATGGCAGACCTTTCCGAATGCTGCTGCCGCCAATGAAGCCCTGAACGTTGAACCTGTGCCAGAAGCCGCCGGAAATTTTCACATCACGGATGATAATTTGGGCATCGGAGGCCCCAAACAGAAATTCGCCCGCAATATTGAAGCAATCCAAACCCTGCGCACTCTGGAGCAGGAGCATCGCGGTGCCACCGCCGAGGAACAGCAGGTGCTTTCGCAGTATGTCGGCTGGGGTGGTCTAGCGGATGCTTTTGACCCGAACAAAGAAAATTGGTCTACCGAGTACACCCAGCTGAAAGGACTGCTCACCGAAGAAGAGTATGCCGCCGCCCGCGCTTCCACGCTGAACGCTCACTATACCTCTCCGATAGTGATTCGCGCCATCTATGATGCCGTAGAGCGGATGGGCTTCCAGTCCGGCAATATTCTGGAGCCGTCCATGGGCGTGGGTAATTTTTTCGGTATGCTGCCCGACAGCATGGCCGACAGCCGCCTGTATGGTGTGGAACTGGATTCCATCACCGGACGCATCGCCCAAAAGCTGTATCCGCAGGCTGACATCACCGTGGCAGGTTTTGAAACCACTGACCGCAGAGATTTTTATGATCTCGCCATTGGTAATGTCCCTTTTGGCCAGTACAAAGTCAACGACAAAGCCTATAACAAGCTAGGTTTTTCCATCCACAACTACTTTTTTGCGAAAACCATCGACCAGATCAGGTCGGGCGGCGTGATTGCTTTTGTGACCAGCCACTTCACGATGGACAGCAAAGACAGCAGTGCCCGCAAGTACATGGCAGAACGTGCTAATCTGCTGGGTGCCATCCGTCTACCCAATGACGCTTTTAAGGCAAATGCAGGAACGGAAGTCGTCAGCGACATTATCTTCCTGCAAAAACGTGACCGCCCTGCGGACATCGAACCTGCATGGGTGCAGCCGGGGCAGACCGAGGATGGTTTTACCCTCAACAGCTATTTTGTGGAGCATCCGGAAATGGTTCTGGGCAGGTTGGAGATGGAAAGCACCCAATACGGCCATGACCTGACTGTTGCCCCAATCGAGGGTGCCAGCCTTGCAAAGCAACTTGCCGAAGCAGTACAGCACATTGAGGGACAGTACACCGCGGTGGAGATTGCCGCCCCGGATGTTGCCGATGCGGAAGCACAGCGCAAGACGCTGCCCGCAGACCCCGCTGTGAAGAATTTCTCGTATACTGTGGTGGATGGTGAGATTTACTACCGCGAGAACTCCATCATGACGCAGATCGAACTGTCCGATAACGCCAAAGGCCGTGTGGCTGGCATGGTGGAGTTGCGGCAGATTGTCAGTGAACTGATCGACCAGCAGTTGAACGACTTCCCGGATGAGGATATCAAAGCATCGCAGGAAAAGCTGAACGCCGCCTATGATGCCTTTACCGCAAAATACGGTCTGATTAACGACAAGAAAAATGCCAGACTTTTTGATGATGATAGCTCCTACTATCTGCTCTGCTCACTAGAAAACTTGGATGAAAACAGGCAGTTGAAAAGCAAAGCGGATATGTTCACCAAGCGGACGATTCGTCCAGAGCGTGTTGTTACAAGCGTGGACACCCCCAGCGAAGCACTGGCGGTGTCCATTGGTGAGCATGGCAAGGTCGATTTGCCCTACATGGCCGACCTGCTGGGCACTCCCGGTGACTATGAGCGCATCACCACTGAACTGTCTGGTGTGATTTTCAAAGATCCTGCCGCTGATGCTGACGATCCGGAAGCCGGCTGGCAGACTGCGGATGAGTACCTTTCCGGCAACGTGCGCGATAAGCTGCGCATGGCACAGCTCGCTGCAGAAAGCCACCCGGAGTTCAAGGTCAATGTGGACGCACTTGAAAAAGCCCAGCCCAAAGATCTGGAAGCATCTGAAATTGATGTGCGGTTGGGTGCCACATGGCTTGACCCCTCTATCGTGCAGCAGTTCATGATGGAAACTTTTCAGCCGCCCTACCGCATCCGCTACAACAACGCCATCACCGTCCGCTACTCTCCTTATACTTCTGAATGGCGGATCAGCAATAAGTCCGCCACCGGCTACGGTGACATTATGGCTACCGAAACCTACGGCACCCGCCGGGCCAACGCCTATAAAATTCTGGAGGACACCCTGAACCTGCGCGACAGCCGCGTCTACGATACCATTGAGGAGAATGGCAAGGAAAAACGTGTGCTGAATCAGAACGAGACCACCCTCGCCCAGCAGAAACAGCAGGCTATCAAGGACGCTTTTGCTGGCTGGGTTTGGAAAGACCCACAGCGGCGAGCCTTACTGGTAAAGAAGTACAATGAGCTTTTTAACAGCACCCGGCCCCGCGAGTATGATGGAAGTCACATTCATTTTGTGGGCATGAACCCGGAAATCAATCTGCGAGAACATCAGCGCAATGCGGTTGCCCATGTGCTGTATGGGCACAACACTCTTTTGGCGCACGAAGTCGGTGCCGGCAAGAGTTTTGAGATGGCGGCTTCCGCTATGGAACTGAAACGGTTGGGTTTATGCCAGAAAAGCCTTTTTGCGGTGCCGAACCATTTGACGGAGCAATGGGCCAGCGAGTTTTTACGCCTGTACCCCAATGCAAAACTATTGGTCACCAGCAAGAAAGATTTTGAACCCGCCAACCGCAAAAAATTCTGTGCAAGAATTGCGACCGGCGACTATGATGCGGTTATCATCGGACACAGCCAGTTTGAAAAGATACCCTTGTCCGCAGAACGACAGGAGCGTCTGATTCAGGAACAGATGGATGAAATCGAGGAGGCCATCGAAGAAGCGAAAGCACAGGTTGGCGAGCATTTCACAGTAAAGCAGCTGGAAAAGTTGCGCAAGTCTCTGAAACAGAAACTGGAAAAGCTGCAAGGTGCAGACCGTAAAGATGATGTGGTTACGTTTGAACAATTGGGCGTAGACAGGTTGTTTGTAGATGAAAGTCAGGCGTTTAAGAACCGTGCGAAACGTTGTGCATAAGACCTTGTTGACAGCAAGGGCGAAAAGCACCATGTGATTGCACTTAGCAATAAGAAAATATCACAGAGAACTTTAATCTCAAAATCAGGGGTGAAATTCCTCTGCCGTACAGAACCAATGTCGAGGAACAAAGTTCAAGAGAATAGGTCAAAATTCAAGACAGTACGAGAGCTAATACTCCACTGTGCGTTGCCACCTGTAAGTGTGCATTGTACAGAGCGTGGTGAAGGCGTAACCTGAAAACCTAAACCTCTGCAAAGAGGCATGGACAATAATGGTGCGGGCTTCCGAAACCTATGGCTATCCGTTAGGGAAAGCTATGCAGCATCGTAAGAGTTGACTCCATCCGAAAGGGTGAACCTTGGAAAAAGTGTGTGTGGCTGGTTTTTCCGTACACGCCCTGTGGGATGAAATCCCCATCAGGAACCGTGCAGCAACTGTGGTTCAAAGCACGGTTAGATTTTCCCGGTGTAAGGTAGCGGCCTAAGGGTTTCAGAATAAGGATAGAGATTAGGGAACGTTTGAGAGCCTATTGTTGGAGCGTTACAGCGCATTGAAAACAACAGGAAGTCAGCCGTATCATAGTAGTCTGGGCTGGGTAATGCCAGTCATACGGAATTGAAATATTCCATGGCGAAGGATACGAGTCAAATCGATTTGTAAATTTCACAAAACGAAAATCCTATAACTCCCTGAAAGATGGGTGACGAACTGCGAGGTGAAAACCTTGTGCATTTGAACGTCAGATTTTCAACGGAAACGGAACTTAAAAAGATTCAGGATTTTCTCTATGAGAAGTCCGGTCAAGGAGTATCGTTCACCGGTCTGGTGGAAGCGATGGCTAATGAAGTGACCATTGTAACTGCCGTCCACAATATCAAGTCCAACAAAGGCAGCAGAACTGCTGGCGTGGATAAGATAAAAATGGACAAATACCTTCAAATGCCCAAAGATGAGCTTATTTTATTGATTCAATCGAGTTTTCGCAACTACCGCCCCAAACCAGCCCGCCGTGAATATATCGAAAAGAGTAACGGCAAGAAAAGACCGCTGGGTATCCCCACTGTATTGGACAGGATCATACAGGAGTGCGTGCGTATCATTATCGAGCCGATCTGTGAAGCGAGATTTTATCCGCAAAGCTACGGCTTTCGCCCCTATCGGGCACAGAAACACGCAATCCGGGGTATCATCAATGTCATAAATGCTGGATGTAAATCGCCCGACCAACCCGTGTGGGCTATTGAGGGTGACATCAAGGGATGCTTCGACAATATCAATCACCGCCTGCTGCTCCAAAAACTCTGGAGAATCGGTATCCATGACAAGCGTGTGCTGAAAATTATCAGTCAGATGCTAAAAGCTGGATATATGGAAAATGACCTGTTTCATGCAACAGAGCTTGGTACACCGCAGGGAGGAATCCTCTCACCGCTTTTATCCAATGTTTATCTCAACGATTTCGATTGGTATGTTGGTCGTATGTATATGGAGCCGCACAGACAGTGCAAGCATAAAGGCAACGACACAAGGCGTTTGAAATGGGCTGGTGTAACGCCAAAGTACAATTATCGCTACGCCGATGATTGGGTGATTCTGACGTCAACGGAGAAGGAAGCACTCCGCTTGAAACGTGTCTTGACAAAATATTTTCGGAACAGAATGAAACTCGAATTGTCGCAGGAAAAGACCTATGTAACAGACCTGCGGACAAACGGTATACACTTTCTTGGCTTTGTGGTAAAGGCCGAACGAAAACGGAAAACTCCTGACCCGGCAACATGGACGAAACATCTGGTTGGAAAGCCGCTGCCGGATATGGAACGGTTAGGAAAGAAGATTAAGAAACTGCTCGAAGAAGTGCACCGCATAGAACTTTGTCAAAAAGTCAATGTGCAGGCTGCGCAAATTCAGTACGTCAACTCTGTCATTATGGGTATGGCACAGTACTTGCAGACATCCATCTGCTCTCATGCCTACCATGCGATAGACCGCAGAGTAAACAACGCTGCACTGACTGTATGGAAAAAGCTGTACCCCAAACGGTACAACTCCATGCAGGTGCCGCTGAAGGTGCTTTGCAATCTTCCTGACCGACACAAGGGCTACGACAGTAAGACATTTGCTGTATGGGTCGAAGGAAAATGGTTTGGTATAACTTATGCGTTCATCACGCATAGTCACTATGAACCCAAGCCATTTGACCAGAAAATGACGCCGTATACAGTGGAAGGGCGCAGACGGTATGTGAGCTATCGTGCTAAGCACAAGCCACTGCCATGTGACCGTCCATCCGTTAACTCCCCGAACGATATTGCAATGTCAGCATACGCAAAGGGAAGGATGAATTTTGAGTATTATATGAACCGGGAGTATGCTTACAGCAGGGACAAAGGAAAATGTAAATGCTGTGGAAATGCCTTCTCACCCGTGCTTCAAAAGCATTGTCACCACGTTAAAAACAAGGTTCCACTTGATAGAATCAATAAAGTGCCAAATCTGGTTTGGCTGTGTGAACCATGCCACCGCATGGTTCACAACAGTCCAATACCGCCTGAACTTGATGCAAAGACGGTAGGTAAAATCATGAAATACCGCGAAAAACTTAAACTGTGAAATTTACAACCACTCTGTGTCCGTGAGAACACAGCAGTGTTGAAATCTGAAGGAAGAAAGTAAATCGATTTGATGGTACGCCGGGTGCGCTGAAAGGTGCACGCCCGGCGTGAGGTGGGGGAAAACTTGGAGATTACGTCAAAAAGTTACCTATCACAACAAAGCAGACTACTCTGCGGACTGCTTCGCAGCCGCAGAGGTGCTGCACATTGTTCTTATATACGAAGATGCGGAATGTGGCAGGCCTGAGCACATCCGAAGCGCAAAAATCTTCTGATATGTTTGGGAAATGCCGCTACCTCGATGAGATTACCGGAGGGCGCGGCGTGATTTTTGCAACCGGTACGCCGATCAGCAATTCCATGACGGAAATGTACACCCTGATGCGTTACCTCCAATACAACACTTTGCAGCAGAAAGGGCTGACCCATTTTGACGCATGGGCATCGACTTTTGGTGAAACTACTACCGCCATCGAACTTGCCCCGGAGGGCACTGGTTACCGTGCGCGCACTCGTTTTGCGAAGTTTTTCAACTTGCCCGAATTGATGGCGATGTTTAAGGAAGCGGCGGACATTAAAACTAGCGACCAGTTACACTTGCCCGTGCCCGAAGCCAAATTCGAGACGGTCGTGGTCAAGCCCTCGGAGATTCAGAAAGATATGGTGCAGGCGTTGAGCGAACGTGCAGCCGAAGTCCACAGCGGTTCTGTTG
>ERZ773209.1285-NODE-1285-length-15256-cov-3.326821_pt1 | contig 15256 bp, 16 predicted proteins | sample MGYA00511109_ERZ773209 | MGnify/ENA primary metagenome ERZ773209 (study PRJEB29015, sample SAMEA2737786) | human gut metagenome | biome: human gut; feature: human-associated habitat; material: faeces | place: China | collected 2012 ...
TGGAAAATAGTACAACAAATCATGCAAGGAAAAAAGATTCAATTCCTTGTTCAAGACGGTTGCACGCTGCGGGCCTACTCCTTGCAAATATTTTATGTCACGCGTAGTGATATCGAACATTTCAAATTAAGACTTCCGCTATTTTCAAATCAAAAGGGGTGGTTAATTTAATATTTTCTCTATTTCCCTGCACCAGACAGACCTCCCTGCCCATCGCCTCCACTACAGAAGCATCATCAGTAAAGGCATCCGTATATTCCTGTTGATATGCCTCTTTCAACAGCTGCACTTCAAAGACCTGAGGAGTCTGAACCAGTTTATAGTCATTACGCGGAACCGTTTCACTTCCCGGCTTCGTAAGATGACGCACGGTTTCCACCACATCAATTACAGGAATAACCGCTTGCTTAGTCTGCGCTGCCTCATAACATCCGGCTATCACTTCCCGGGAAACAAAAGGACGCACGCCATCATGAACACCTACCAAGCCTTCTCCCTTCACGTATGCCAACCCATTCTTTACAGAATGGAAACGAGTTTCGCCCCCATCGGCAATATCATGACGCAAAGCAAAATGATACGTTTCACAAAGATCTTTCCAGTAAGCCTGCTGGCTCACCGGAAGAACTAATATAATATGTATAGAAGAATCAAAAGCGTAAAAAGCCTCTATGGTACGCATCAACACAGGTTTGCCCCCTACAGGCAAAAACTGTTTGGGAATATCCCCTCCCATACGCAACCCTTTGCCTCCTGCAACTATAATGACATGCCTGTTCATTCTGCAATCATCATCCCTTGCTTCAATTCTGTCACCTTTTCCGCACCGACATATTTCTCGGCAATGGCAAATGAGAATGCCATAGCGGCACCGGGGCCTTTACCGGTAATAAAATTACCGTCTTTCTCTACCAAAGCGGCCGTATACTCAGCACCTTCCAGATACTTTTCGAATCCCGGATAGCAAGTTACTTTCTTACCTTTCAACAAACCACGCTTTCCATATACCAACGGAGCGGCACAGATGGCAGACAACGGACGTCCGGCTTCAGCAAATGTCATAATCAACTTGCCCAAACCTTCGTGAGCATCCAGATTTGTCGCTCCGGGCAGACCACCAGGCAATACAATCATCTCCGCATCCCCTTCTTTTACTTCTTCAAACACCATATCGGCTACTACCGGAACACCATGCGCACCGTTTACGGTCAGCACACCTGTTACGGAAACAGTCTTCACAGGCAAACCTGCACGTCTCAACACATCTACCGGGGTCAGCGCCTCCACTTCCTCGAAGCCTTCTGCCAAAAATACATAAATTGTTTTCATAAGCTACTTCAGTTTAAAGTAATATGTAATAGTACCTGTCTGGTTATTCACTCCGTCCACTTGGTTAAAGCGTGCTTTACGGGCGGCCTCTTCCGCCGCCTTCCGCAACGAAGCGTTTACTGTATTGGTACGTTTGTTGATACTGGTACTTATCACCTGTCCTGCGGGATTTACGGTAATAGTCACTACCACCCGTCCCTCATCCTGCACATTATAGACAGGCATCGGCAAACCGCCACTACCCAAAGAACGTCCGTTGAGGTCAAATGTTCCGTAACCGCCCACTCCGCCGGACTTCCCTTCCGAAGAGTTTCCCGTAGGACTTCCCTGCACACCGGTTCCTTCCGTAGCACCCTTGCTGCCCATTTGCGCACCTTTGCCGAAAGCTCCCGCTACACGTTTGCGGGCAGCTTCTTCGGCTGCCTTCCGTTCACGCTCCGCTTTTTCCGCAGCCAGCTTACGCGCCTCTTCGGCTTTCTCGGCAGCGCTCTTTTCGGGTTTCTTCACCTCTTTCTTCTTTTCTTCCGCCTTAGGCTTTATGGCAACGGTTTCTTCATCTTCCTGCGTCAGCATCTCCTGCTCCGCCTCTTCCGGCATTTCCGGAGCGGCCTCTTCCGGCATCGTCTCCACTTCAACCAAAGAAGGGTCGGCAGCCCCCCACGCATCGGGCGTTTCTCCCATCATCACGGGTACACCGCCTTCCTCCGACTGTTCGGGCAAGGTAAATCCCACCAGTATCAAAAGGGCAATGACAACAACGTGCACCAACAGCGCACCTGCCAATCCTATATATTTTCCTTTCTTCTTCCGATTCACCGTTCCGATTTACGATTTAGCTATTTACGGTTAACACCGTTTACTTATTCTCAGGCGGGCGTGTAGCCAGCACCATCTTGAAATGATTCTCATTAGCGATATTCAGCACCTTCACAATTTCCCGATAGGGGACGGACTCATCGGCATACAATGCCACATACATTTCGGGCTCTTTCGCTGCGCACGATTGCAGAAAAGGAGTCAGCTCGTCCAAAGCCAGCGCCTGTTCCTTATCATTACCGAAAGCGGCGTAGTAGTTCAAGTCCTTATCAATGATAACCCTTGTCAGCGGCTTGGCAGATGTCTGCTGTTTTCCCTGCGGAAGCAATACCTTGATTGCATTCGGTGATACTACCGTAGAAGTAATCATAAAGAAAATCAACAGCAGGAATATAACATCCGTCATGGACGCCATACTGAAATTGGGTGATATTTTTGCTCTACGTTGTAACACGGTCGTTGTTTCTGATTTATGAATTATGATTTATTTGGCAGGCTCGTTCAGCAAATCCATGAAAGCCATTGTCTTGGCTTCCATTTTATTTACCACACCGTCCACCAGCGTCACCAGGTAATTGTAGGCGAACATGGCGATGATGCCCACAATCAGACCGCCTACCGTAGTAATCATGGCCTCGTATATACCGCCGGAAAGCAGGGTGATGTCGATATTGTTACCGGCATTCGCCATTTCAAAGAAAGCACGCACCATACCGGTCACCGTACCCAGGAAACCAATCATCGGAGCGCCGCCCGAAATGGTAGCCATGATGGTCAGCCCCTTTTCCAGTTTCGCCACTTCGATGTTGCCGACATTCTCTATGGCTGCCTGCACATCATTCACCGGGCGTCCCAACCGGCTGATACCTTTCTCTATCATCCGTGCCGAAGGCGTATCCACACTGCGGCAATAGGCAATGGCGGCCTTAATCTCACCACCCAGAATATAATCCTTGATCTTATCCATAAACATAGGGTCTTCCTTGCCCGCCTTACGGATAACGTAATTGCGCTCGAACAGAATATAGAAGCACACTACGGAGAGTACTCCGAGCACTACCATAATCCAACCACCCTTGACAGCCATGCTCCACAGGTTCATTTCATCGGGAGCGGCAATGGGAGTAAGTACCGGATTAGCGCCGGCAACAGAATCGGCCAACGCCGGAGCCACTTGGGCCAATAACAACATAAGATTCATCAGCGGAGACAGTTTTTATATTCCTGAATGGTACGTTCCAATCCCAGATACAAAGCATCGCTAATCAGCGCATGACCGATAGAGACCTCATCCAGCCAGGGTATGTTTTTATAGAAATAATTCAGATTTTCCAGACTCAGGTCATGGCCTGCATTCAGTCCCAGTCCCAGGCTGCGTGCCGTTCTGGCTGCTTCCACAAAAGGAGCTACCGCAGCTTCCGGATTTTTAGGGAATGCCGTAGCATAGGGCTCGGTATAGAGTTCCACCCGGTCGGCACCGGCTTTGGCGGCATACTCTATCATCTCTGCATCGGTAGACACGAATACCGACGTACGGATACCGGCGGTATTGAACGCTTCCAGCACTTCGGTCAGAAACTCCAGATTGGCTTTCGTGTCCCAGCCGGAGTTGGAAGTCAACTGAGTGGGGCTATCCGGAACCAACGTTACCTGATGCGGTTTCACTTTCAGTACCAAGTCGATAAATTCGGGTGCGGGATATCCCTCTATATTAAACTCCGTGCGCAACAGCGGACGCAGGTCGTAAACATCGCTCTTACGGATATGTCTTTCATCGGGACGCGGATGCACCGTTATACCGTCGGCTCCAAAACTCTCGCAATCCAACGCCACTTTTACAACATTAGGCACATTTCCTCCACGTGCGTTACGCAATGTCGCTACTTTATTAATATTTACACTTAATCTAGTCATAATTCGGCTTATAGTTTGGGGCAAAAGTACAAATAATAGCAATATGTTGGCAGCATTCTGAGAAAAAAACTATTTTTGCATCTTACAAAAACAGAAAACAATTATGAAATTTGCCATATTCGGAAATACCTACCAGGCGAAAAAGTCATCGCATGCCGAAAATCTTTTCCGCCTGCTGGCTCAGCATCAGGCACAACTCTGTGTCTGCCGCGAGTTCTATAATTTCCTGACTTCCGACCTACACCTCAACATTCCGCCCGCCGAATTGTTCGACGGTGACGACTTCCGCGCCGATATGGTTATCAGCATCGGCGGTGACGGCACGTTTTTGAAAGCCGCCAGCCGTGTAGGCAAGAAAAACATTCCTATTCTGGGCATCAATACGGGACGCCTCGGCTTTCTGGCCGACATATCGCCCGAAGAAATGGAAGAAACGATTGACGAAATCTACAACAACCACTATAAAGTAGAGGAACGCAGCGTATTGCAGTTGAAATGCGATGATGAAAAACTGATGGAATATCCGTACGCCCTCAATGAAATAGCCGTACTGAAACGCGACAGTTCGTCCATGATAAGCATCCATACCGCCATCAACGGAGCACACCTCACCACTTATCAGGCCGACGGACTGGTCATTGCCACCCCTACCGGTTCCACCGCCTATTCGCTAAGTGTGGGCGGCCCGGTCATTGTGCCTCACAGCAAGACCATCGCCATCACCCCCGTTGCCCCTCACAGCCTGAATGTACGTCCCATTGTCATCTGCGACGACTGGGAAATCACGCTCGATGTGGAAAGCCGTAGCCACAACTTCCTCGTAGCCGTCGACGGACGGAGCGAATCGTGCAAGGAGACTACGCGGCTCACTATTTCACGTGCGGACTATTCCATAAAGGTAGTGAAACGATTCAATCACATCTTTTTCGATACGTTGCGGAATAAGATGATGTGGGGAGCAGATGTGAGATAACTCCCACTAGGATATGTCCAAAGATAGTAAAAACGCAAAAGCCCCGCAACTTTCCCTTTCCGGCAAAAGTCTGCGAGGCTTTACTTATATATTCCAGGTCGTCTCCCGATTAGAGAGCGCCTACTTCTTTCAGAGCAGCATTTGTCTTGTGAACGGCAGCGGCGCTGGCAGCGAATTTAGCTTTTTCGTCAGCGTTCAGTTCCAGTTCAACAATCTTTTCGATACCGTTCTTGCCAAGGATTACGGGAACACCGATACAGATGTCGTTCTGGCCGTATTCGCCTTCGAGGTAGCACGAACAAGGAACCATTTTCTTCTGGTCGTTGAGGATCGCCTCGACCATCATGGCCGAAGCGGCTCCCGGGGCATACCAGGCCGACGTGCCGATGAGTTTGGTCAGCGTCGCGCCGCCCACCATCGTGTTGGCTACGGCCTCATCGAGTTTTTTCTTCGATGCGAACTGCGAAACGGGTACGCCGTTGACGGTGGCCTTCGAGACGAGCGGAATCATCGTCGTGTCGCCGTGGCCGCCGATGACCATGCCGTCGACGTTGTTGATGTTGGCGCCCGTAGCCTTGGCCAGGTAGCACTTGAAACGCGACGAGTCGAGTGCGCCGCCCATGCCGATGATGCGGTTCTTCGGAAGGCCCGACGCCTTGAGCGCCAGATAGGTCAGCGTATCCATCGGGTTGGCGACCACGATGATGATGGCGCGGGGCGAATATTTCACCACGTTCTCGATCACGCCCTTCATGATGTTGGCGTTGGTGCCTATCAGCTCCTCGCGCGTCATGCCCGGCTTGCGGGGAATACCCGAGGTGATGACTACCACGTCCGAATTGGCGGTCTGCTTATAGTCGTTGGTGACGCCCACGAGCTTGGTGTCGAAATCCATCAGCGTCGAGCACTGGTACATGTCCAGCATCTTGCCTTCCGAAAGACCTTCCTTGATGTCGATCAGGACGACTTCGCTCGCAACTTCGCGGCAAGCCATCACATTTGCGCAGGTTGCGCCAACGGCACCTGCACCTACTACTGTAACTTTAGACATAGCTTTTTATTTTTTGTGTTTAGCCTATCAGCTTTTCGTAATCCGCGGCGCTCAGCAGTGCGTCGTACTCGGCCGGGTCGGACATCCTGACCTTGACGAGCCAGCCTTCGCCGTATGCGTCCTTGTTGACGATGGCGGGGTCGGCGTCCACGGCGTCGTTGAATTCGAGGATCTCGCCGCCGATGGGCAGGAATGCGTCGCTCACGGTTTTTACGGCTTCGATCGAGCCGAATACTTCGCCCGCGGCGAGGGTTTCGCCTACGGTCGGCACGTCTACGAAGACGATGTCGCCCAATTGGCTCTGTGCGAAGTCGGTGATGCCGATTACGGCCGTGTCGCCCTCGACGCGGCACCACTCGTGGTCGTTCGAGTATTTCAGATTTGCGGGTACGTTCATGGTGTGGTTATCGTTTAAAATTCAAATGCGGTTTTTTCATTGCAAATATAACTGTTATTTCCGTAACAGCAAGGATTTATGTTATATTTTTAACTCAATAACCGTAAGGGTATCCGAAGTTTTTGGGATGTCGTAAATATTTGTTAATTTTAAAACAACTTACGTCACGACGGAAACCCTGAAACCACAACCTGTGAAAAAACGATCCTATTTGATTGCCGCAGGATGTACTGTTGTCCTGTATGCCCTTTCGGCCTGTTCCGATCATGCGGCGAATGATACCGCGCAGGCCGGAAATCCGGAAACTATGTCCGTGGCCGAGGCACGCCGTTATTTCGAGCGTGTTGCGGCACCGACCAGAGCCGGGGGTGAAGAGGGGACGCTGACGCTCGGGACTTATATGCCCGACTGGTCGCTGGCGACGGTCTCGGCCGGGGAAGTGCTTTCCAGTACCGATGTGCCTGTCCGGGGCGAGTTCCGCTATTTTCGTTATCGGATCGACGAGTACGGCGAACCGCGTTTTACCCCGATCTACCATAAACTGGTCGTCGTAAAGGATTCCCGCAGCGGTGTCATGAGCAGCTATCTGCGTTTTTATGTTCCCGATCCGGACTATGCCGCGGGGCGCACGGCCGACGACTACGACAGGCTGCTCAACAGCGGCTCCAAGGGGGATTTCACCGGGCTGGCGGTTTACACCTCGCTCGACGGATTTCCGGTTCATGCGGTTCGTTATGCCGGAGGAGCATGCCAGGCTGAAGCGTTCCTTTACGATAAGTCGCGGACACAGGCGGAAAATACCGCCCGCCTGGGCGAAATGCTGGATGGCCTGAGTGTCGTGTGCAGCCGGGAAACAGCGGTGACACGTGCGGAGGCGGAGGCGGAGAAAAGCGAGCCGGTTGACGGCGGCGGTATAGAGGCGATTGTGGTTTCTGCCAAGCACCCTGTAAACCATATCAAATATGAGCGTCCGGATACGGATCCCGTCAAGCCTACCGAAGAGGATCGGGGCCCTTCGGGCAGCGGTGGCGGCGGTGGCGGTGCCTCCTCTAATCCGGGAAGTCCGGCCAACACCCGTTATCGGGAAAACGAAAATATAATGCTTGCTTCCGACAGCAGGGAAAAACTGGAACCGTTGCTGGATTCGTTGCGCCAGGATTGCATGGCCGGGAAGATTATCGGTTCAATCCGGGGGAATGTAACGATCCGCACCGGTTTTTTCGGAAGTTCGGTGATGATTCCGACTGCCTATACTTTCGAAGGCGGTGCCGTATGGGACGATTTCGAGATCAGGATGGGGTCTCGGCTCGACGATATCACTTTGCTCGAAGAGCTTTTCCATACGCACCAATGTTCGGGCAAAACCCCCGAAGAGTACAGGGGCATGCGGCTCAATAACGAGATCGAGGCCAAACTGTGCTGGTATATGTATCGGTTGAAAATCGGGAATACAACGGGCTTTGAGAAAAATTTAGGAGGATCGGAAGGACGGGATGCATTTAATAATTTGTATGAATGTATTTTGTCCAAAGATACTGGAACCGAACGGTTTAATGACGCTTATAGAGACGCTGCGGACGTTTTAAGGAGTATGGGCGGTTCCTATGCAAATGTTACACGTTATCCTTTTTCGGAAACGGCGATGCAAGTAGATGTTTTATTGAGTATGATAGCAGATTGCCCAGAATATAAAAACTAATAAATATAAATTATGAAAAGAATATTTAGTGTTGTCATAAGTGCTTTGTTGTTTGTGTTTTCTGTTTCCGCCCAAGATTACTATACAGGGCACGACCGGGTCTCTGCGGATGGGATTACGTTTGGAGTTGGAATGCGCCACTATACTTTTTCTTTGGATAATGTGGAAAATATTCAGATGAACCAAAGCGGAGGATATAAATACAAGGATGGCACTCCGGTCGAGGAGGAGTTTGACGGGTATGCTACGGCGGAAACTCGTCCCGGGGGCGTTGAAAAAGCGTTAATGGAAACTTTTTCTCAAGAAGAATACGAGGCGTTGCGGAGTAACCCAGATGCCAAGTTGGTAATTAGTTATGTCATATCGCCGGAAGGAAATACGACCGAGGTGGGGTTTAGCCTTGATTATGAGCCTTGCATGTTGAGTATTCCTCCGGAGAAATATGCCTTGCTGGAAAAGAATCTCAAGCGATATGTGAAATGGGACGTTAATCTTTTCGGCCGGAAATTGCAGTTTATGCATGGGATGAGTTTTGTCAACTTTTCGAAGATACGCCTTCAATATCCGTCATCGGAACCTGAAATTCCGGACTTGACGGTGCCGACAGGGCCCCGCAATCCCGGGGATGAAGAGTTGAAACCTGCTCCGTGGAATTGACGTTGCCTGCTCGAGCGTACGGCCCTCCGGGAGTTTTGCGATCGATTCTAATGATTATGGCAATTCAGCTTTTCCCGGCGATCACGAATTCGATCTCCCGGAAGAGGTATGCGTGCCGCGTGCCGTCGGCGTGGCGCAGGATCAGCTCGCCCGAGGGGCGTACGCCTTCGAGGACGGCCTCGACGAGCGTGCCGTCGGGGCGGCGGTAAGGGTGGGTTTCGCCCAGCCGGTACATGCGCTTCCGGTACTCTTCCTGCAAGGCCGCCTTTTCGCCCCGTACGAGCTGGCCGTAGCGGCCCATGCAGCAGGCATGGAAGGATTCGAGCACCTCGCGGCGGTCGAACGTGCGGCCGCTGGCGACCGCCATCGACACGGGGTTGGGTAGTGCGGGGTCGAACGCACGCTGGTTGACGTTGATGCCGATGCCCGCGATCGTCCGCGCGAGGGTCGGGCCCGAATAGCTGTGCTCGATGAGGATGCCGACCAGTTTTTTGTCGCCGACATAGATGTCGTTCGTCCATTTGATGCGGGCGTCGATGCCGAAGGCGGCGAAGGTGTCCGTAAGCGCCAGCGTGACGGCTTCGGAGAGCAGGAACTGTTCGCCGACGGGCAGGAACACGGGCTCGAGCACCAGCGTGAAGGTGAGGTTCTCGCCTTCGGGGCTCGTCCACGAATGTCCCCGCTGCCCGCGCCCGGCGGTCTGCCGTTCGGCCCAGACGATGTCGCCGTGACGGTATTCCGGCCGCTTGGCGTCGTCGTTGGTCGAGGTGGTTTCTGCGATGCGGTAAATCATGTTATTGCTTGAAAAGTTCTCCGAGGGTTTCTGCGAGCGCCTTGCCCCGCAGTTCGCGGGCGACGACTTCGCCCGTCGAACAGTCGATCAGGTAGTTGGTCGGGAATTTGGTGACGGAGTAGAGGTCGCAGACACGCCTGTCGGCGTCCGTCAGGTTAATCCACGCCATCCCGTCTTCGGCGATGGCTTTTTTCCATGCCCCGGCGTCTTTGTCCGTCGACAGCCCGACGACTTCGAATCCCTTGTCGTGATAGGCCTCGTAGGCAGTCCTGATATGCGGCATCTCGCTGCGGCAGGGCACGCAGTCGGCGAACCAGAAGTCGAGCAGGAGGTAGCGGCTGCGTTTCATGACCTGGCTTAACGTGACCGGGTTGCCTCCGGCGTCGTTCGCCGTGAAATCCACGTATCGGGCGAGTTCCCGCGACCGGAGCACGCGCTCGATATGTTCGAGGGGGCGTTTCATCAGCCGGCAGGTGCGCAGGTGAGGCGGGAAGAGGCTGACGATCGAATCGACCCGGGCCCGCGAAATGTCCTTGTCGTAATGGATAACGCCGTCGACCATCGCCACTCCGAAGATATTGTCGGTGTTGGCCGCGAGGTTGCGCGCCGAGGAGCCGATCAGGCTGTCGAGCAGCGCGGCGCGGTAGGCCTGGTCGTGGTCTTCGAAATTGTAGGCATGCAGCGCCCGGTTCACGAATCGCAGGTGCGCCCCGAAAGCGTCGTTGGCCGGGGTGCCGGAGGGATAGTACTCGATTTTGTCGTGGTTGCTGGACTCCTCGGCATTCAGGCGTCCCTCGATGCGGATATTGCCCGGCTCGATATAGAGCACCGCGGCGGTTTGTCCGTTTTTACGCACGAGGGCGGCTGCCGTCGGTTCGTCGTAGCGCCCCTTGTAACGGAACGAGCCATCGGGGGCGGGAAGCACGGCGAGCGTGTCTTTCGTGACGGATTCGACCAGTGCGACCGAGTCGTTCAGCCCCTCGATATGTCCCGTAAGGGTATAGCGGAAGCCTGTCGGGCGGCATCCGGACAGCAGTGTCGCGGCAGTCAGCAGGAGCAGTGTCTTTTTCATGGGGCGGCGGTTCGCAGACCGGGGGTTATACCGATACGCCGAAATCGCGCAGGGCGTCGTTCAGCGAGGTTTTTTTGTCGGTGGACTCCTTGCGCTGGCCGATGATCAGCGCGCAGGTGATGCTGTATTCGCCCGCGGGGAACTGTTTGCGGTAGCTGCCCGGGACGACCACCGAACGCGGCGGCACGTAACCCTTGTAGGTGACGGGCTCCGGCCCCGTGACGTCGATGATGTGCGTCGAGCCGGTGATGACGGTGTTCGAACCGAGCACCGCCTCGCGGCAGACATGCGCCCCCTCGACCACGATCGAACGCGAGCCGATGAAGCAGTTGTCCTCGATGATGACCGGGGCGGCCTGCACGGGTTCCAGTACGCCGCCGATGCCCACGCCGCCCGATAGGTGGACGTGCTTGCCGATCTGGGCGCAGGAGCCGACCGTGGCCCACGTGTCGACCATCGTGCCCGTGTCGACATAGGCGCCGATGTTGACGTACGACGGCATGAGGATCGCACCCGGGGCGATGTAGGCGCCGTAGCGCGCCACGGCGTGCGGTACGACGCGCACGCCCAGCTCCTCGTAGCCGTGCTTGACCTCCATCTTGTCGTACCACTCCAGTTCCCCGGCCTGCATCTTGCGCATGGGCTGGATCGGGAAATAGAGGATGACGGCCTTTTTGACCCACTCGTTGACTTTCCATTCGCTTTTGGCCGGGTCGACGGGCTCCGCCGTGCGCAGCTGTCCTTTGTCCACCAGTTCCACCACCTGCCGCACGGCCTGCCGTACGGGTTCTTCGCTGAGCAGTTCCCGGTTTTCCCAGGCCTGTTCGATTATCTTTTTGAGTTCGCTGTACATGATTTTCGGTTGTTTTTGCAAGCCAAAGTTACGCAAAAACTTCGATTTCCCGGCTTGTAGGGTGAAAAATAACCCTTTTGCAGGCCGGTAAGGGGAAAAATGTGTGTGGTTTCTTATTTTTTCCTAACTTTGCCACGATATTCACCCAAACTCCGGAATGCTATGATGAAATTGACACGCAAGGCCGTGGCCCTCGCGGGGGCGGCGGCGATGATGGCAAGTTGCAACCACATGAAGCAGATAAAACACATGCCCTACCCCGAGACGCAGCGCACCGACGTGGTGGACGACTATTTCGGGACGAAGGTCGCGGATCCCTACCGTTGGCTGGAAGACGACAATTCGGAGGCGACGGCGGCATGGGTCAAGGCCCAGAATGCCGTGACGCAGGATTACCTGTCGCAGATCCCGTTCCGCGACGCGATCCGCGGGCGGCTGACCCAGCTGTGGAATTACCCCAAGGAGGGCATCCCTGCCAAACACGGCGATGCGTGGTACTATTTCTACAACGACGGGCTGCAGAACCAGTCGGTGCTCTACCGTACGACGGCCCCCGGTGCGCAAGGCGAGGTGTTCCTCAATCCCAATACGCTCTCGGACGACGGGACGGTGGCGCTTTCGTCGGTGGCTTTTTCCAAGGACGGGAAATACTGCGCCTGCGCGGTGGCCGAATCCGGCTCGGACTGGGTGGAGATTCGTGTGATGAACACCGCCGACCGCACGTTCACGACCGATAAGATCAACTGGGTCAAGTTCTCCGGCGCCGAGTGGGCGCCCGATTCCAAAGGTTTCTATTACAGCGCTTACGACGCTCCTGAAAAAGGAGTGTTCTCTTCGCAGAACCAGTTTCAGAAAGTCTATTACCACCGCCTCGGCACGCCGCAGTCGGCCGACAAGCTGATTTATATGGATGCCGAACATCCGCTGCGTTACTTCTCGGCATGGCCCTCGAAGGACGGCAAATGGCTCTTCATCTCCGCTTCGGAGGGTACGTCGGGAACCGAGATACTCTATAAGAAAGTTTCCGAGCCGAAATTCCGTACGCTGCTGCCGGGCTTCGATGCCGATTACGCGCTCGTAGAGTGCCGTGACGACCGGCTCTATTACATAACGAACAAGGATGCGGCGAACAATGCGCTGATGAAGGTCGACCTGAACGACCCGTCGAGCATAACGGCGGTCATTCCGGAAAATGAAAAGAGCCTGCTCGAAAATGTGACCGCTGCCGGGGGATACTTCTTCGCCTCTTATCTGCAGGATGCGCAGAGCAAGGTCGTCCAGTACGGCTTCGACGGCAAACCGGTGCGCGACATCGAACTGCCGGGCATCTGCACCGCCGCAGGCTTCGACGGCGACGACGAGGCAGCCGAAATCTATTATTCGGTATCCGGCTACACGGCTCCCGCCACGATTTATAAGTTGGATGTCGCCTCGGGCGAATCGACGCTGTTCAAGGCTCCGGACGTGAATTTCGATCCCGCGCTGTTCACCACCGAGCAGGTGTTCTACACCTCGAAGGACGGCACGAAGGTGCCGATGTTCATCACACACCGCAAGGATCTGAAGCTCGACGGCAAGAATCCGTGCTACCTCTATGCCTACGGCGGGTTCCAGATCAACCGCACGCCCGGTTTCCGTCCCTCGGCCATCATGTTCGTCGAGCAGGGCGGCGTCTTCTGCGAAGCAAACCTGCGCGGCGGCTCGGAGTACGGCGAGGCATGGCACAAGGCCGGGATGCTGGAGAACAAACAGAACGTCTTCGACGATTTCATCGCGGCGGCCGAGTACCTGATCGCCAACAAGTATACCTCGAAGGACAAACTCGCCATCGCGGGCGGTTCGAACGGCGGACTGCTGGTCGGCGCCTGCGAGGTGCAGCGCCCCGACCTCTATGCCGTCTGCCTGCCGGCTGTCGGTGTGATGGACATGCTGCGTTACCACAAATTCACGATCGGCTGGGGCTGGGCCGTGGAGTACGGATCGAGCGAAAACGAGGAACAGTTCGACTATATCTATAAGTATTCGCCCCTGCACAATATCCGCGAGGGTGTGCAGTACCCTGCGACGCTCGTGACGACCGCCGACCACGACGACCGCGTCGTCCCGGCGCACTCGTTCAAGTTCACCGCTCAGATACAGCATTGCCAGGCGGGCGACGCCCCGATCCTGATCCGCATCGAGTCGAAGGCCGGGCACGGCGCAGGCAAACCCACTTCGAAGCGTATCGACGAGGAGGCGGACACCTATGCGTTCCTGTTCCAGAACATCGGGGTGCCTTATAAACCCGTTGCGAAGTAGTTTTCGGTATATTGCCGGCTGCCTTCACTGGCCATGGAAGGCACCGGCCGATTTTTAGTCAGGTTAGTAAAATAAGGTATAATGAAAGTCTATAAATTCGGAGGTGCGTCGGTGAGGAATGCCGACGGGGTGCGCAACCTGCGCAAGATTATCGACGATGAGCAAAACCTCTTCATCATCGTTTCGGCCATGGGCAAGACGACCAATGCGCTCGAAAAGGTGTTCGAGGGGGTGCAGAAGGGCGACAAGGATCTTTCGCTGGAGCATGTCGCGGCACTGCGCGAGTACCATGCCGGGATCATCGGCGACCTGTGGCACGGCCCCAAGCGGCTGGAGAAGGTCGATGCCCTGTTCGACGAACTGGAGCGCGTGGCTGTCGGTACGGTCTACAAGCCCGCCGATGCCGAACTGTGGTACGATACGATTGTGGCGTTCGGCGAGCTGGTGTCGACGACCATCATTTCGGAATACCTCAATTATGCCGGGGTGGCGAACCGCTGGATCGACATGCGCCGCTGCTTCCTCACGGAACAGCGCCACAAGGATGCGGGGGTCGACCTCGAGGCTTCGGAGCCGCTGCTGAAAAACGCACTGGCCGAGTGCGTCGAGAACATCTTCATCGGGCAGGGCTTTATCGGCGGGGCACCCGACGGGACGACCACGACGCTCGGCCGCGAAGGCTCGGACTACTCGGCGGCCGTGGTGGCGAACATCCTCGACGCCGAGTCGATGTCGGTGTGGAAGGATGTGGACGGCGTGCTGAATGCCGACCCCAAGATTTTCCCTGACGCCGAGCAGATTGCCGAGCTGAACTACCTCGATACCATCGAACTGGCATACAGCGGCGCGCAGATCATCCATCCCAAGACGATCAAGCCGCTGCAGAACAAGAATATCCCGCTCTACGTGCGTCCCTTCGGCGACAAACGCAAGCCGGGCACCGTGATCCGCGGCATGTCGGCGCCGGTCGTCGTGCCGATCCTTATCCTCAAGAAAGACCAGGTGCTGCTCACGATCCGCTCCCGCGATTTTTCGTTCGTGCTGGAGGAGAAGTTCGCCACGATCTTCTCGCTGCTGGAGCGGTTCCGCATCAAGACCAACCTGATCCACAACTCGGCCGTGAACCTGAGCCTGTGCGTCGATAACTCGTGGCATATCGACGAGGCGATCGAGGCGTTGCGCGAGGCGGGCTTCGACGTGATGAAGGCCGAGAACATGGAGTTGCTGACCGTGCGCGGCTATACCGACGAACTGTGGCGCAAATACGCCCGCGGCCCGCAGGTGTTCGTGCGGCAGGCGACGCAGTCCACCGTGCGCGTGGTGCGCAAGCGCAGTTAGCGGCGGGATCGGACGGGGATCGGCGGATGCGCCGTGCCTGTATAAAACCGGAAGCGGCCCCGCGGG
>ERZ773209.1286-NODE-1286-length-15243-cov-5.322031_pt1 | contig 15243 bp, 11 predicted proteins | sample MGYA00511109_ERZ773209 | MGnify/ENA primary metagenome ERZ773209 (study PRJEB29015, sample SAMEA2737786) | human gut metagenome | biome: human gut; feature: human-associated habitat; material: faeces | place: China | collected 2012 ...
GCTTAGAATTGTGCGGTGTTGCCCTAAATATAGAGAAGGAGGTCACACCATGAACCGCACCGCAATGCTGCCGCTCTGCCTGCTGGCGCTGTGGCTGACGGCCTGCGGCACTGCCGAGTCCGCAGCCCCTGCCGCCGCGCCCACCGCCGCGCCGGAGCCGACACCCGCCGAAACCCCCGCCCCGACTGCCGAGCCGGCTGCGCCGTACAGCGACCTGCGCTATCTGCCTTGGCTGGACGAGTACGCCCAACAGACCTACCAGCCGGGCGAATACACGGCCGAGGACCTGTATACCTACACCTACAACACCGGCACCATCTTTGCGGGGGCCGAGGACGAGGCTGCCGCACTTCTGGAGGAAGATAAGGACCCCGGGCTGGGGGTGCGCGGCCTGCAGGCGCAGGGCATCACCGGCAAGGGCGTGCGCGCCGCCATTATCGACCAGCCGCTGCTGACCGACCACCCCGAATTGTCCGGGCGCATCGCCGCCTACTATGATACCGGCTGCGAGGGGGAGACCTCCTCGATGCACGGCCCGGCCGTGGCCAGCCTGTTTGCGGGCGCATCCATCGGCATTGCGCCGGATGCGACCCTTTACTATGCAGCCTGGCCCTCCTGGCTGATGGACAGCCGCTATGCCGCCGAGGCGCTGGACTGGGTGGTTGCGCAGAACGAAGCACTGCCAGATGGCGAGAAGATCCGGGTCGTTTCGGTTTCCGCCGCACCGGGCAACGCAGAGATGTTCCAAAACGCCGACCTCTGGGATGCCGCCGTGGCGCGTGCCGAGCAGGCCGGGCTTCTGGTCCTGACCGTGGATGGCGCAGGCGTGGAAAAGACCCGCCTTGTACCTTACCCTGCCGTCCTTGCCCGGAATGACCGGGATAATCCCGCCGCCTGCCGGACCGGCTTTGCGGACAGTGACGAGCGCGCAGAAACCGGCAGCAACACCCTTTCGCTGCCCTGCTCCTACCGCACGGTGGCCGAGGAATACACCGCCGGGCAGTACAGCTACACCCACGATGGGCACGGCGGCCTGAGCTGGGGCATCCCCTATTGCGCCGGGGTCATGGCGCTGGGCTGGCAGGTGGACCCCACCCTGACGGGCGAGGAAATGATGCAGTACCTGCTCTCCACCGCCGCCACCGGCACCGATGGCAGCCACATCATTGACCCGGTGCAGTTTATCCAAACGCTGCAGACCGAGCGCGGCGCATAACAACAGCCGACCCCGCAAAGGGGTCGGCTGTTTTACTTACTCCAGTCCCTTCGCTGCCTTGCAGCGGTTCAGCCAGCCGCCGCGCTTGTAGTAAAGGATAAAAAGCAGCGAGGCCAGCGTCCATGTCAGCGGGTAGCTAAGCTCCACCGTGGCGATGGTATGATACCGCGGCACCATCAGGGTCAGCCACAGCACACGCAGGCCACAGACAAAGAACACCGTGATCAGCGTCGGCACCCGCACATCGCCGCAGCCGCGCAGCGCACCGGAAAGCACCTCAATGCTGATATAGGTAATGTAGACCGGCGTCAGCACATGCATCATGCCCACGCCCACCGCAATGACCGCATCGTCCTGACTGAACAGCCGGAACAGCGGCTCGGCCGCGTTGTAGAATACCGCGCTGATGACCAGTGTGATGCCCGCCGCCATCGCCATGCAGACCCGCACGCCGTTGCGCACGCGGTCGTACTGCCGCGCACCGAAGTTCTGCCCCGCAAAGGTCGTGATCGCAATACCCAGCGAGTTGATCGTCATCCAGAACACAAAGTCGATCTTGCCGTAGACGCCCCACGCCGCGATGGTGCTGGTGCCGAAGCTGTTCATGCTGCTCTGGATCAGCATATTGCTGACATTGTACATGGCGCTCTGGGCCGCCGCCGGGATGCCGATCATGCAGATGGCGGCCAGCACCTCGGTGTGCAGGCGCAGCTTTTCCGCCCGGATATGCCACGGCGTGCCCTCGGACCCGGCGATGCAGCGCAGCGTCAGCACCGCGCTGGCGACCTGACTTAGCACAGTGGCCAGCGCCGCGCCCGCCACGCCCCAGCCGAACACCGCAATAAACACGACATCCAGCACGATATTGACGAGTGAGGCCGCGATCAAAAAGTAGAGCGGCCGCTTGGAATCGCCGATGGCACGCAGGATATTGGTACCCATGTTGTAGAGCATCTGGGGGATCATGCCAAGGGAATAGATGCGCAGATACAGCGCCGAATCCGCAAGGATCTCCTCCGGGGTGCCCATCAGGCGCATCATCGGCGTGGCGCTTGCAAAGCCAAGCACCGTCAGCAGCGCGCCCAGCCCCACGCTGAGCACAAGCGCCGTGTGTACCTGCCGGTCCACAGCCTCGGGGTCATGCGCGCCCCAGCTTTGGGCAATGACAACGCCCGCGCCGCTGCACAGGCCGACAAACAGCCCCACCAGCAAATTGACAAAGGCGCCCGTGGCCCCCACCGCCGCCAGCGCGTTTGTGCCCACAAAGTTGCCGACGATCAGCGTATCCGCCGTGTTGTACAGCTGCTGGAACAGCGTGCCGAACCAGATCGGCAAAAAGAAGAGCAGCAGCTGCTTGGGGATGCTGCCGGTCAGAATATCCGTTTGTTTTAGACTTCTCATAGCACACTCTCTTTCTCACACTTTCCCTATTCTATGCTATTTCCCCGCACAATGCAAGCCCGCCCCGCCGGGGCACGGTTTTGTGTGAATTTGCAACAATTCAGGCAATATACATGCGATTTTATGCGAGAATTTTGCCGTGCCGGGCAGCTTTTTTGCACAAAAGCAACAGCACAGCGTTGTGTGGAGCCGCAATTTGTTATTTTGCCCAACAAAGCCGGTAGATTACGGCGAATTTCGCGCATTTTTTGCATTGTTTTGCCGCAGCGATTGAAAAAAATAAATACCATGGTAAACTAGAAGTAAGACAATTAGGGGTGGAGTGCCCCCAAAATGAATTGTGGAGGAATTATTATGTTCGAGAAAATTCGTAACCTCAAGAACAAGAAGGGCTTCACACTTGTGGAGCTGATCGTTGTTCTGGTCATCCTGGCCATTCTGGCTGCCCTGCTGGTCCCGGCCCTGACTGGGTACATTGATAAGGCAAACAAGCAGAAGATTATTTCTGAAACCCGCATGGTCGTTATGGCCGCTCAGACGGAGGCTACATCTCAGTATGCATCCCTGACTTCTAACGCAGCTACTACTACAGCAGCTGCCATTGCAAAGAATCTGAATGCCGACGCCGAACTCAAGGAAATTGAAAACCTCTCTGAAGTCAAGGGTAAATGGACTGTAACTGTTGATGCAAAAGGCAATATTACCAAGGTTCTTTACTACAACTCCGGTTATGTTTGCACCTATCTTGATAAAGACGAAACCACCGGTTCCGGTGCCTCTGCAACAACGACTCCTGCTGGCTACACTGTTGCTGTCGGCTCTGCGCCCGCCAAAAACAGTGTTGTTGCCGGTTAATCTGTTAATCTATTATTTAATGCCTCATAACAAGTTCATATAATGTATAAACCGTCATGAATTGGTGTCCAGTCTCCATTTCATGGCGGTTTTATAATGGTTTCATTTAAGTAAGCTACCCACAAAAAGCAAAATTCCAGAGATTTCGAAAAGCGCCGCTTTACCTTGACAATTATACCTGTTTACGGTATAGTTAATAACATTCTGCATCGTAGATTCCTTTGCAATAGCATAAGAAAGGCCCGGTAAATAAAATGAAGCACAAAAACAAAGGCTTTACGCTTGTTGAACTGATTGTTGTATTGGTCATTCTGGCCATACTGGCCGCCCTGCTGATCCCGGCACTGACAGGGTACATAGACAAGGCAAAAGAGAAAAAAGTCATTGCCGAGACCCGCATGGTCGTTATGGCTGTCCAGACGGTGACGTCCGAAGCGTATGGTCAGCTTGGCGCTGGCAAGGATTTGCATTTTTCGACTTACCCACAAGATTGGTCGTCTTTCCCAGCCTTCGGATCAACACCAGCAGTTGATGGTAAATACATACAGGAAATCAAAAAGCTCGCCGAGGTATTTGATTCCAATCCGAAGGCAACCTTTAATGCAGAAGCCACGGCACAGGGTAAGGTTTTAACGCTTAGCTACAACAACGGTGTATATACTTGTACATATAACGCAAACGAACAGAGTTACACTACAACAAAGAGTAACGGCACGATTCTGCCAAGTGATGTAGTATTCCGTAAACCCTAACTTCCAATCAGCATCTGCGCTTTCACAGCCGTAAATATCTTTCCCCGCCACCCTTACCCGGTGGCGGGATTTTTTTGTGCCAGCCACTGCTGCCGCAATTCCTGCGCGGCGGCGGTGGTTTTTCTTTTGCGTTTAAGGGGGTTCTATGCTATAATGCCCTGTAAAGGAGTGATTTCATGTCGATCATATGGGAGCCGTGCGCTGCGGGGGCCCGGGTGCTGCGGGTGCTGGGGGACAGCCCCTGCCCTGCCGTGCCGGAAACCGTGGAGGGTCTGCCTGTCACCGAGATCGGGCCGTACTGCTTTGCCGACAAGCCTGTCAAGGCCGGGGCGCGGCGCAGCGGGACCGACACCCATGAGATCACCGGCAATTTTGTGGAGGAGGTCACCCTGCCCGACACGGTGCGCACCCTGCACAGCGCGGCGTTTTACAACTGCCGCCGCCTGCGCCGCCTCAGCCTTGGGGCCGGGGTCGAGGGGCTGGGCAGCGACCTGTTCACGAACTGCCGCAGCCTTGCGCGGCTGTGCCTGCGCGCCGCGCCCGATGCCCCTACCGGCCTGAAAAAGCTGCTGGGGGCCATCAGCGCCGACATCACCGCCGAATTTGACGGCGCACGGCTGTTTTACCCCGAATATTCCGAATTTCTTGATGAGAACACGCCCGCGCACATCTTCAACCATAACATTGAGGGCGAGGGCTACCGGATGCGGCAATGCTTTACGGCGGCCGGTGCGGTGGACTACGCCGCGTTCGATGCGTCCTTTGCGCAGGCCTGTGTCGGCGAGGGCGAGGGTGCGCTCTGCCGGCTGGCGCTGGGGCGGCTGGCGCTGCCGTTTGCGCTGGGCGGGCAGGCCCGCGCCGACTATGAATTTTACCTGCGTGCCCACCCGGCGGCCGCGTTCCGCCTTGCCATCGACACCCGGGACGAGGCCGCCCTGCGGCTGCTGGTCGGCTTAGGGCTGCCCACCGCCGAGGCCGCCGCCTACTGCGCCCGCGCCGGTTGGAGCGCCGGAGCCGCGATTTTGCTGGGCCGCGCCAAACGAGCGAAAAAATCATACAGTTTTGATGACCTGTAGCGCCGTTGCAGGGGTCGGCGGGGATGAATTCCTCCCCTACGGATTGGCCGTAAAAGGGATATGGCGGCAGGTTGCGGGCCGGGCATGCCCGGCCCCTACAGGGTGGTGGTGGGTTAGGTTGGCGATGTAGATGAGGTGGACGGGGATATTTTCAACATCGGCGGCGAGCTGTTGTTGAAAGCTCTTGCAATTTGTTCCTTATTATAATAGTATAAAGACAACACACTTGAAATGAGGGCTATCCATGATCCTGGCATTCAATATCGGCAACTCCAACATTACCTTTGGCGGGTACACGCCGGACGGCAAGCTGGTCTTTTCCTCGCGGCTGTTTGCAGACACCGCGCTGAGCAGTGATGAGCTGCTGTATAAAATCGTAAACATGCTTGCGCTCTACGGCACCGAGCCGCACCAGATCACTGCGGTCATCTTTTCCAGCGTGGTGCCGGCGCTGACGCCGCGGCTGCGGGAGGCTCTGCGCAAGATGTGCGAGTGCCAGATCATGGAGGTCGGCCCCGGGCTGAAAAGCGGCGTGCGTATCCGGATGGACAACCCGGCCCAACTGGGCGGCGAGCTTCTCTGCGCCATCGTGGGCGCACTGCAGCACTGTGCGCCGCCCTGCGTAGTGGTCAACTTCGACACAGCAACCACCCTGCTGGCTGTGGATGCCTCGGGCGCTCTGGTCGGCGGCTCGATCCTGCCGGGGCCGCAATGCTCGCTGTCGGCGCTGGTGCGCAACACAGCGCAGCTGCCGCAGGTCGAATTGGAGGCCCGCCCGCGCCGCCTGCTGGGGGCCAATACGGCGGACTGCCTGCACAGCGGCATTGTGTTCGGCACGGCCGCAATGCTTGACGGCATGGTAACCCAGATCCGCGCGGCGCTGAACGCCCCCGATGCCCCCGTAGTTGCGACCGGCACACTGCCGGACAGCGTGCGGCTGACCTGCGCAACGGACATCACCTACCGTGAGACGCTGATCCTTGAGGGGCTGTATGTAATATGGAAGAAGAACGCGCGGAAATGATTGTATAATAAGTGCTAAGGGCAAGGTACGCGGGAGGGATGAATCCCTCCCCCCTACGGTTTTAAGAGTAAAAGCCGGGCATGCCCGGCCCCTGCGAAGCAAGACAATATTTTGGCAAAGCCTCTTTCACGAGAGGCTTTATTTTTTTGCCCTGCCATGTTATAATGTATTATGTATTTTTGTGTACAAAATTATAGAGAAAGGTATCAATTTATCACCCATGCAACATCTTAAAAAAATAGACTGGAAGAAATTTATCCTGCAGGGGGTACTCCCCTGCCTGCTGGCTGTCGCGGTGGGCTTTATCTCCCGCTATCAGCTTGAATTGTCCGATGGCGTGACCGAAAGCTTTTTGCAGCTGCAGTGGCCGCTCTACGCGCCGCTGAACGCCCTGACCGCCTTCTGCCTGACACTGATTATCTTTGCACTGTGCGGCAGATGGAGCCTCTCCACGGGGCTGTCCGGCGCGGTGTTCACGCTCATCGCGCTTATCAACTACTACACCCGCGACCTGCACGGCTCGGCACTGATGCCTCAGGACATTTTGAATCTGGGCACCGCCGCCGAGGTCATGGGCAGCTACACCCTCAAGATCACGCAGGATGTCGTAAAAATCGCCCTGCTCTATCTGCCGATCCTCGGCATCGCCTTTGTGCAGCACCTGCTGGCAAAGGGCGCGCCCAAACGCGCAGGCTGGCCCGCACGCATCGTGCGCGTAGCGGGCAGTGCGCTGGGTGTTTTTCTGGTCATGTTCTTCGGCTACTTTGGGCCGGTGAGCATCAAGCCCAAGACGACCTACGGCTGGGCATGGCAGAACACCTACTACACCTACGGCTATCTGGCCGGCACGATCGAGGCCACCAGCCTGATGGCCGACCCCATCATTGAGCCGGAAAACTACAACGATGCGGCCGCCGTAAACTTTGCCCGCAAGGCCGATGACTATGTGGCCCCCGCCAGCCCCGAGAGCGCCGAGGACTACCCCGACATTGTGCTGATCCTTTCCGAGAGCTTCTACGACTTTGACCTTGTGACCGACCTGCAGGCCGACACCGACATCATGCCGGTCACTAAGAACCTGCCCAACTCGGTCTATGGCCACACCATCAGCCCGCATGTGGGCGGCGGCACCAACTCGACCGAGTATGAGATGCTGACCTCCAACTCGCTGATTCTGATGCCGAGCATCACGCCCTTCAACTGGCTGAACCTGTACAACGCCAACAGCGTTGTCAGCTACCTGAAGGGGCTGGGCTACACCACGATGGCCGCCCACCCCTACACCAACTCCAACTACCGGCGCGATTCCGCATGGCTGGCGCTGGGCTTTGACGAGACCCATTTTGAGAGCGACTTCCCCACCAAGGAGACCTACGGCGACCGCCCCTACCAGACCGACTCCGCCACCTACCGGGATTGGGAGAAGATGTACGAGGCCATGCCCGAGGACAAGCCCCGGTTCAGCTTCTTAGTCTCCATCCAGAGCCACGGCGACTACGATATGAACGATGCTTCGCTGGATATTGTCCACGCGGGCACCGACTACGGCGAGTATGACGAGCTGATGGACGAGTACCTGAGCTGCATTAAGATGACCGACGCCGCCGTGCAGGAACTGTGCGACTATTTCACCGAGCAGTACGAAAAGACCGGCCGCAAGGTCATTGTGGCCATGGCCGGCGACCACGCGCCCAGCTTTGTCAAGCATGTGGCTGACGCGAGCTTTGCTGCCACCGACAACGATTTGCAGCTTTTGCAGCGCAGCACGCCGTTCTTCATCTGGGCCAACTACCCGCTGGAGCACACGGCCGCTGCCACCAGCACGGCCGACCCGCTGAACCGGATGGACATGGTCATGCTGGCCCCCACCCTGCTGCAGCAGGCCGGTCTGCCGCTGAGCGACTATTACAAGTATCTGCTGGAAATGAAGCAGAACACCCCCGTTGTGACCGCCGCCAACGATTACATGAAGGTGGACGGCACGACCGCCGAGTACGGCGCCGACCCCGCGCTGGACGAGTGGGCCAAGGGGTATCTGAGTCTGGAATACAACAACATCGGTGCCCACGCCAAGCGGGACCAGAGCATTTTTGACCCCGCCGAGTAAGAGGAGGAATCCCGTATGACTGGTCTGAAACGAACCCTGCGCAGCCGCCGCGGCTTTACGCTGGTGGAGCTGGTTGTCGTGCTGGTGATTGCAGGCATAACAGCGAGCTTTGCCGTGCCTGCGCTGACCGGGTACATTGACAACGCCAAGGAGAAGCAGGCCGTCAGCGAGACGCAGGCGTGTGTGGAGACGGCGACCCGGTTGGGTGCGCAGAACTACGCCTTGGTGCAGAACGCATCGATAACGGGAAAAAGCGATGGTGCAGATGCTCTGAAAAGCTGGGCGGGCGAGTTGAAAAACGAGGCCCCCACCGTGACCGGCGATGTTGCACTGACTGAGGGCAGCGGGCAGTATCTGCTGCATGTAAAAATCGTTCCCACCGGCAGCAAAACGCCTGACGGCCTTGCCTCACAGGCAGGCGTGAGCGGTACAGTGCAGGGGATGACCTGCAATGCCAGCGGGCAGGTTTTGTACTTGGTGTATACCAGCAAGGATGGGATACAGGTTGTATACACGGCCACCGGAACGAATGCGCGTGTGGACGGAAGTATTGACAGCATCGTTGTTCCAAAGCCTGATGATACCAAACCGGAACCAAACCCCAACCCGGAGCCTGTACCGGGCCCAGAACCAACTCTCTTAGAAGTTACAATTTTAAAAGTAGACGCCTCCACCAAACTTCCACTTGGCGATGCAGAGCTACAGATTCTTAAAGAAGATGGTACGGCGGCTGCTTCTTGGACTTCGTCAACCAGCAGTTCAGGGCATTCCGTTAGTTTGCCGGTTGGTAAGTATGTGCTGCGCGAAACTTCAGCTCCCGGAAATTATGCTCTTGCAGAAGATATTAAGTTTGCAATTACAAGAAACAATGACACATTGATCTTGAGCGGCGGCTCTGGAGTATCTGCTGCCGAAAATAGCATCACCATGGAAGATAAAAAGGTGGATCCTACAAAGAGCGATAAAGTCTTTGTCCATTTGCAGGATGCCGTAACAGGGTCTTCCAGTTATTTTGCAAATAGAACATACATTGTAACTGTTCCCGACCCTGCGATTACCTACGAAGTCACTACTGATGCAAACGGCAATATTCCTTTTGAGATTTATGATAAAGAATCGGGCAAAGACATTGTTGCCGGTCAGTTACCCGCATGGGTAAACAATTTTACCATTACAGAAAAAAAACCTATACCGGGATATCAGCCCCTAAAAAAAGAATCCTTCACCATCGAGATTAACAAATTTTATGAGGAAGGTACAAACAAATACCTTGGCTGTACCTTTAAGACCTTTGTTTTTGGCGGCGATACGAACGGTACTTTTGTAGACGGCAATGTGATTACCCTGCAGTACTTTCCCACTGCCGTTGTAAAAATTTTTACAACCGATGCAGAGAATCATCCCCTTGCTGATGCTTTCTTTAACATCACAGACGCATCAGGGAACGTCATTTTTAAGAATCTAAAAAGTGATTCACAGGGTTATTGCTCTGTTCCTCTGCGGCTTAATTCCGGAGATGGCATGACTAAATCTGATTATCTGGATAAAGAAAAATCTTATAAACTCATTGAAGTTACTGCACCCACCGGATATCAGAGTGGCGTCAACTGCTCTCTTTCTTTTGATTTCAGCCCGTATCCGGATACATACATGAAAACGCACGGGGCACACCCCGCTGCCAATAATACATGGTTTAAACCAAATATTTATAACAATGATTACGGTGAATGGGGCCGTGTTGAGCAGTATGGAGATAATGGTGATATTATTCATGTTGTCAACAGCAAGAAATTGACCTGCACCACCTCTCTGTACAAAATTGATGACGCCGGAAATCCTGTATCCGGCGCAACCCTTGCTCTCAGGTCTCAACATGGGGATCATATTCTTCTTGACTTTGACAGTGGCGGCGGCGGTACTCCCAACTTGTCTGACTATCAATCTTTTACCACTAACTCCGTTCCCTATATTGTACAGCTCCGCCGTGGGAAGACCTATGAATTAGAGGAGCAAACCCCACCACAGCATTACACAAAAGCTGAAAAGATTACTTTCACAGTTCCGTCAGACGCTGATACTTTTACTGTCTCTATGGTTGACCATAACTCTAGTAAGGATAAATCTGATATAAAGCTCGACAAGGTCACTTTTAATCAGGCAAATAACTGGGCACACAAACTCACTACGGATAAAGAAATCAGTTTTAGTGGCGGTGAAATTATTTGCTGGAAGGGTATCGCTTACTACAATTATCAAAAGGACGATTCACTTACCTATAATATTGAAAATAGAAAGCGTGATGAATATAATAAAGCTGATTCTACCGAACTGAATAATGCTCCCAATCCAATGGACTTCTTAAACAAGCATCTCAAAGATAAAAAGTCCGATAAAAAAGCAGCTGACTATATTGTTCCCCTTACAGGTAAGGCTTATCGTTATAATGAAGAAAATGTAACGCTCCAAAAAGGTGACATTGTTATTCCTGCTGATTATGGGGACGGAGTTCCTAAAGATAATAAGAACAAAAAAGTATATGTCTATATCGGTGATACGGATTTACCCCTTACCGATAAAACTCTCAGCGATAAAAAAGAAAACTTTACTACGCTAGAGCATAAACTACAGGATAAAGACAACAAAACATATAATTTCACCCTCAATAAATAAGAAAGCCCCCACCCAACCGCAGAACATCTGCACTTGGGTGGGGGTGATTTTATTTGCGAAGCCTTTTCCCAAAAAAGAGGTAGCTGCGTGGTTGTGCCCCCCCTGACCGCGGCAAACAGGGCGGGGCGAGGCGAGCATCGGTCCCTACTATCGCACCGTAGGGGCGGGGTTCTACTCCGCCCGTGGAACTTAGCGCTGCCGCCAAGCTGCACGGGCGGAGCAGAGCCCCGCCCCTACGCTCTATCATGCTTTCTTCTTTTTCAAAAACTTGCCGATCAGCGTGTCCAGCATGCTCAGGACCTCGCGGATATTCATGACGCAGATCACGGCCGTGATGCCCACAACCGGCAGCGCCCAGTGGGTCAGCTTCATCATGCACCAGATCTCCGCCAGCACCAGCGCCAGATTCAAAATCAGCCACGCCGGGTGGAAGTCGATCTCCAGCAGGCCGCGGGTCGAGTAGGCGCGCAGCAAAAATACCAGCATCAGGCTCAGGAAGCTGGCCAGCGTGACGCCCCACGGGCCCCACAGCCGGATAAAGCAGTAGTTCAAAATCAGGTTCAGCACCGCACCGGCCAGCATCGTGACCAGCGACCCCGTGCTGCGCTTATAAACCACATAGATGCTGTTCAAAAACTGGTTCATGCAGGTCAGCATTGAGCAGAGCGTCAGGAACGGCACAAAGGTCCATGCGTCAAAATACTCGGCCTTGAACACCCGCATCAGCAGCTGGCACAGCATAATGATGCCCGCCACGCAGCAGAACAGCACGCTTGCATACACGCGGAAGATCTTGGAGAAAAACGCCTCGCGGTCGGTCTCCTCGGTCACAGCCGAAAGCTGCCACGCCTCATAGAAGATGCTGCCCAAAATCGTGATGATCTGCGGCAGAAAATATCCCGCCGAAAGCAGCCCGACCCAGTGGTTGCCGGTGCGGCCGCCGTAGTCCTCGCACAGGGCCTGCACAAAAAACATGTCGCTGGCGTTGATGATCCAAAAGCTGATGGACGCCGGGATCATCGGCAGGCAGTAGCGCAGCATATCCCGCCAAAGCCCGCGGTCAAACCGCTTGGGCTTGCAATACCGCCAACAGCCGCCCGCAAAAAAGACGAACACCATCGAGGTCAGGTCCGCCAGCGCGTTGGCCAGCAAAAAGCCGGTCGCGCCCATCCGCAAAACGCTCAGGAACAGCAGGTAGTACAGCAGCAGGCTGAGCGTTGTCAGCACGCCGTCTATCGCCACCAGCCGGTTCAGCATACGGGAGCGGATGAACTGGGTACAGAGCGTGCGCAGGCAGCTTGCCAGCACGCAGAGGTAGAGGAATGGCAGATACTCGGCCGCGTTGGGGATCAGGCTGACCAGCGGCATGGCGAGCAGCAGCACCAGAAAGCCCAGCCCAATGGTGGCCGCACCGTTGACAAAGACGCTGGCCTTGTCGTTTTCCTTATCAAGGCCAAACCGGATGATCGCGTAGGCCACGCCCAGACTGACCACCGGTATAAGCAGGTTTGTAGCCTGCTGCAGCAGGCTTGACACACCCATAACATCGGGCGAATCGAGCGCGTAGCTAAGATACGGCCGGATAAAGAAGCTGAGCAGCTTGGAGCTGAAGTTTGAGATGGCAAACAGCAGCGTATTGCTGACCAGCGTTGTGTACTTTTTTTGTGGAGATGGCAAGGTGTGTACCTCCCTTATTTGTAGAGTATGAAGCCTTCCCCTCTGGGGGAAGGTGGCCGAGCGAACGCGAAGGTCGGATGAGGGCAAACCTTCCACCAGCACCCCGTTCACGGGCAATCACGGCAAACTCCCCCCTCATCCGTCTGCGGGCGGGGCCGCAGACACCTTCCCCCCAGGGGGAAGGCTTTTTCAGCCGTCACCGCATTTTCAACAGCTTTTCCCGCTGCCTGTAATCCGGCAGGACTTTTTCCACCGCCGCCCAAAAGGCGGGGCTGTGGTTCGGGTGGGCAAAGTGGCAGAATTCATGCACCACGACATATTCCTGTGCAGCCGGCGGCATCACGCAGAGCCGCTGCGCAAACGCCAGCGTGCCGGTGCGCAGGCTGCACGACCCCCAGCGGGTGTGCATGTCGCGCACGGCGATTTTGGGCATCTGCCCGCCCGGGCATACCGCTGCAAACTGCGGATAGTATGCCCGGCACAACGCCTGCATATGGGCCAGTGCCTCGGCTTTCGGCGGCAAATCCGGCTGTTCGGCCTCCTGTGCGCGCCGTGCGGCGGCGCGCTGCTGGGCGGCGCGCACCCAGTCGGCGCGGGCCGCCACAAAAGCGTCCACATAGGCGGCCGGCACCCGCGCCGATGCACTGGCCGCGACCGAGCCGTCCGCCCGGACGCGCAGATTGATATTGCGCACCCGCCGCCGCGTCAGCGTGTAGGCAATGCCCCCCGCCGCGCGCTGCTGCACCTGCTGTGTAGCCAAGCCCCCGCCCCCTTGTCAGAAATATATATGCAATATTGTACACGCATTTACGGGAAAGTGCAAGCAAAAAGGCGGACACGCCGCCCGCTGTTTTATTCGTTTGGTTGCTGCAAAAGCAACGCACCATTTTATTTTGAAATGTGGTATACTTGTTGTGCGTGATACTGGATAAAAGAAGTAATCCGCGCTATCTCCCATGCCTTAAACGCGTTTTATATATCTCTTTTATGGGATTTCCAGCACTAATTTTGCACACATGCAAAATTAGTGCTATAATGTTGGCAAATGACCTAAAATAAAAGAAAGGGTGCTTATTATGAGAAAAAGCCGCGTTCTTTTTTACACTGCTTCTGCCGCACTGCTGTTATCTCTGACGGCTTGCGGGGTGACGATTACAGCGGTACACCTACCCGATGAAGTACAGGTTAATGTGGGTGCAACTGCTGAGACTGCCGCTACTTATGAAAGTAAACAAGAAGCTGACGCCGCTGCCCAACAAGCTGCTGCAGATAGAATCGACTGGACATGGACAATAGCTGACGACACCATTGCCACGGTGGACAACAGCGGCGTGATTACGGGCGTCAAGGGCGGCAGCACGCTTGTCACTGTCACTTCGGCAGACGGCAAGTTTACTGCAAACTGCCCCGTCACGGTCAGCCAGCCGCTGCAAGGGATTGCGCTCAGCAATATAGACTTGGTTATCAACCGCACAGATAATGCCGATATTAACTGCACTTTGACCCCTGCCGACACCACTGACACAGACATTGTCTTTGAAATTGCCGACAACAGCATAGCCAAGCTGAACGGCAGCAAGGTCGTTGCAGTGGGCAATGGTACAACGACACTGACGGCGGCTTGCGGCAAAATTAAAGCAAACGCACAAATTACCGTGACGACTGCTCCGACAGAGATTCAACTTGACAGCACCGAGGGCGTGCTGACCGTGGGCAACACCCATACAATTCAAGCTACCCTGCTGCCAGAGACGACCACTGACACAGACCTTGTATGGAGTGTATGTAATGAAAGTATAGCTACTGTCGATGAACATGGCACAGTTACGGCACAAGGCCCCGGCAACTGCGTTGTTACCGCAGCTACCCCGGACGGTGCTTTGAAAGCGACCTATTCGCTGACTGTAAAAGCAAAGCAAACGGTAAAAGCAGCTTCTAACACCAGTACAACCACGCCGAGTTACACTGCACCGTCCGCTCCTTCCGCTTCCACGCCCACTTATGTGCCTGAGCCTGCACCGGCACCTGCTCCTGCTGAGCCTTCTCAGCCGAGCGGTGGGGATAGTGGCAGTTCGAACGACCCGCTTGGCGGGCTGAACCCCAATGACTATTGGGTAAGTCCTGACCAGACTGACTGGACGCAGGACGACTCAAATGCGAGCAAAGATTCCGACACATGCATTATGAACTGCGGATGATGCCGCCGTTATCCGGGCATAACTAGGGGACGGGTTCCTGTTTCACTTTTCTTTTTTTATAGCCACGGGGTCGGCTTTGCCGATCCCGTGATTTTTTCTTTTTTGTTTTCCTCTTACTCTTTATAAAACAAAAGCCCCTCTTGCCTTTTGCAGCAAAGTGAGGTACCAGAAGCTTAGTTTGGTGACCCGTACGGGAATCTCCCGCGCCCTAAAAACAGCCCGCAGGGCTGTTTTTGCCCTGCGGGACGCGGACGCAGGGCCCGGGCT
>ERZ773209.1287-NODE-1287-length-15241-cov-4.834584_pt1 | contig 15241 bp, 9 predicted proteins | sample MGYA00511109_ERZ773209 | MGnify/ENA primary metagenome ERZ773209 (study PRJEB29015, sample SAMEA2737786) | human gut metagenome | biome: human gut; feature: human-associated habitat; material: faeces | place: China | collected 2012 ...
CGAAAAATATAAGTTCTCTTCAACCTCGTATCTGGATACATTCTGTAAAAAATATTTTGGAAAGACTCCTAAAGAAATACGAAAAGAAGCAATTGGAAAAACTGTATAGGTTGACTAGAATTATAGGGTGATTGTAAATTGTAATTATTTGACGTGAATTTGTAATTTTTGTATTTCCGTTGCTGTTTACCTTTGCAAAAAAATAAAATGATAGTGTAGATGATACGGAAATATAGAAAATTACTCTTTCTATGTGCCTTTCTGTGTTTCGGAGGAAACGGAAATGCTCAAAACGTAGCTTTGAAGACAAATGCTCTTTATTGGGGAGCTACTACCCCCAATGCCAGCGTTGAAATTGGTTTGAGCCGAAAGTTTACTACCGACTGGCAGCTGGCATACAATCCTTGGACGTTTAGGGATGACAGAAAGATGCGTTTCTGGCTTGTGCAACCAGAATTGAGATACTGGTTCTGCGAGAGTTTTGAAGGTCATTTTGTAGGAGCTCACTTGCATGGAGCACAATATTATGGAGGTTTCAGTGATAAGCGATACGACGGTTACTTGGCCGGAGGGGGAGTAACCTATGGCTACAACTGGATATTGTCGTCGCACTGGAATCTGGAAGCGCTGATTGGTGCCGGATACGCTCGCCTGTGGTATAAGGAGAGTCCCCGCATTCCTTGCAGTAAGTGCCATGAAGACAAGACCAAAGATTATTGGGGGCTTACAAAATTGGCTGTATCGGTTTCTTATATCTTTTAAACGTTTGCAATATGAAATTCAGATATACATATTTAATCTGGGCTGGATGCTTGTGGCTTGGAGTAGCCGGCTGTGCATCATCGGGTATGAGTAAGAAAGTTGTGGTAACACCGGTGCGTACACTGATCCCCGACAGCATGTCTACTGTGGGTGTGGATGTGAATATTCACATTCCGGCAAAGGCCTTTACAGGTCGCACCCGCCTCATTGTTGTTCCGCAGTTGCTGCAGAAAGACTCTATGCTGGCAGAATACACTCCTATGGTGTTCGATGCTCCTATCTATAGTAAGAAAATGAACCGCCGTGTACTTCTCGACGGCTATGTTGATACACTGGCAAATGTCGCACGCAAGGTAAACAACCGCAAGGAGTACGATGTAACCTATTCCGAACGGGTAGCCGTGCCTGCCGATATTGACGGCGGACGCATTGTGGCCGTACTTTCTACCAACGGATGTGGTGAGTGTGGTATTGCCGATACCGTAGATATTGCTTACATCAACAATATCCCTACGCTGATAGAACCTAAGAAATCGCTTCAACTGAACTGGATTGAGCCAGAGTTTGTTATCCGTCCCAAGGTTATGGAAGGCAGAGGAGAAGCTTTGTTGCAGTTCGTGATAAACCGTTACGACATCAACCTCTCGCTGGGTGATAACCGCAACGAGATGAACCGTATGCTTGCTACGCTGCAGAAAATCGTGACAGACTCGCTTGCCACACTGAACAGGGTAAGCATTTACGGTATGGCATCGGCTGACGGTTCGTATGCTTTCAATACTACCTTGTCGCGCAACCGTGCCAATTCTGCCAAAAACTGGCTGGTAGACCAGCTTCATATCAGTACGTCGCAGGCTTCACGTTTCAGTGTCGGTTCCCGTCCCGAAGGCTGGATGCCGGTGCTGCAGGCAATGATTGCCGACGGACACCCCGACTCGCTGAAGGTAAGAGAGATATTAGATAAGTATAATGCCGAGAACGACGATGTGGCAGAACGCTATATCCGCCGTCTGTCTTGCTGGAACGACATCAAAAACAATTACTTGCAGAAAGACCGCAAGGTAGAATACGTATATACATATACACTGAAGAGTTTCACTACCGATGCCGAACTGCTCGACATGTACGGCAAGCGTCCCGATGCCTTCAATGAAGAAGAGCTGTTGCGCGTATCGACCCTGAAGAAGACTCCCGAAGAGAAGAAGGAGGTATACCGTACCATTCTGCACTACTTCCCGCAGTCGCAGGTGGCAGCCAATAATCTGGCGGTACTTCTGCTGCGTGAAGACAAGGCAGACGAGGCAGAAGCTGTGCTCAACGGGTTGAAAGAATATTCACCCGAGGTGCTGAATACCAAGGCAGCCGTATATGTATATAAGGGAAACAACGAAAAAGCTATTGAGCTGCTTCAGACCAATACCGAACTGCCTCAGGCGCGCTACAACCTGGCATTGCTTAAGGCACAGGAAAGAAAGCTGCAAGAGGCATACACGCTGATGCGGGGGTACGAAGACGTGAATGCGGCGGTTGTATCGCTCAGTGTTGGCGATACACAGCATGCGGCTTCCATTATGGATCGCTGCGAAGACCACACTCCGCTGGCAGAATACGTACGTGCGCTGGTGGCTGCACGTATGCAGAAAGAGGCAGACGAGGTAGCAGCCCGTTTGGAACATGCGCTGCCCGACAGCCGATTGAAGGAACGAATGCAAACAGAGCCGGATTTCCTTCCTTACCTTACGACACCGGCATTTCAAGCATTGACAGAAGGAAAAGACTATGAGTAAAGGAATAAAGATATTGTATGTATTGCCGGTGGCTGTGTGTCTTCTGTGGAGCAGTTGCATACGCGACTCCATTCCTCCCTGTCCGCCGCTGCAGGTTACGCTTACAGTAAAAGATAAGAATTACTTCAACATCGACGATGCCGTGAAGCTGGGACTGATGGAGCGCAAGGCAGAAAACCTGCCGTTTCGCGATTACGTGAGCACGCTATATTACATTGTACACGATGCCGAAGGAAAGGTAGTGGCAGAGCAGAAAAATACGCTGGTAGACAACGATAATCAGACTCAGCTTATCACTCTTCCCGAGTCGTTGCCGTATGGAAAATATACTCTTACCGTATGGGGAAACATGAAGAGCGATGAACCGCTGGGAGAAGATGCTACTACGGCAGAAATGGAAGCTGTGGGTGCGGCGGCAAACGACATCTATCTGGCAAGTGCTACGTTCGACTATCGTTACGGCAACGAAGAACATTCGCTTGCCATGGAGCGTACCAAGGGCAACTTGCTTATCAAGGCGGAGGGAATCCCCGATAACATCGACTTCTCCACCAAGGATATACAGGATATTTACAATTTTGTAGACAATGGTTTCCAGTATTCCACCCTGACCGATATACATACCGAGCTCGACTGGCAGGAGATACGCAGTGAAATAAAGAGCGAAACCCTGATGTGTCCGTCGCCGTCGTACGAAGGTTCTACGCTGAGTGTGATGTTTATCGACAAATCGGCAGCCGGAAGTCAGGGCAGAGCTGCTTATTATCCTACGCTGGAGCCACAGGACATAAACATCACCATGGGGCGTAACGAGATTACCATCCTGAAGTATGTGTATGTAGACGAAGGCGGAAGCGGTGAGGGCGACTTCGAGATTTACCTTCGGGTAAATGATAACTGGGAGTTACTACACGGTATGGAACTGGATTGATTGACCGATTATTGATAATGTTATTATTTATAGTTTAAATTTTTAAGTATGAAGAAAAATTACTTATTGGGAATGGCTTTGATGGCATCATTGTCGTTCAACTCTTGCGACAAGGAAGTTGTCTATGTGCAAGATGGAACAGGTGTAGAGAGTGTAGCTGACGGTGCTCAGATTATCACACTTCAGGTGGAAAATGGTGGCGACGGACTGGCTACCCGTGCCGGACGTCCGCTGTATAGTGCTGAGGCTAAACAGACTATTGAAAATGTGAAGCTGTGGATTTGTGATGGTGCTGGTAATGTAATAAAGTATGTAAAAGAAATTTCTGATTGGAATACTGATGATGTTTCAACAGTATATACTACCGGTGGTCACGGTCGCCAGACTACTATTGAACTGAAGGATGCAGATAAACTTGCTGCCGGTACTTATAAGATTTATGCGGTAGGTTATAGCAATAGCAGTGCTTATACTTTGACTGATGTCACAAATGTTGCAAAAGAAAGTACTTTCAACGAAAACATGGTGTTGCCATGTAGTACTGTAGGTGAAGAAATCTTTGCCGGACAGATGGAATTGACTGTTGAAAAGGGAAAAGGTTTCAAGAAACCGGTAGTACTGAACCGTCAGGTAGCAGGTGCTTTTGCCTACGTTAAAGATATTCCTTTTATGGAAGGTGCCAAGTATCTGAAACTGGTTGCAAGTGCTCAGAATCAGTCATTGGTTCTTGGTAATTTCAATAGCTTTGATCTTACTGGAAATGGTTCTGGTAATGCTAATGTAAAATATGTAGTAAACGGTACCAATGGCAAATCTGGAAGTGAAACTTATGTGATTAGCACTATTGATTTGAATAAATGGTTTACTGCTATTAAGGATGATAACGGTGATAATTTGATTGATGCGGGTGAAAACTGGAAAAATCCATGTAGACCTAGTAGCAGCCCTGCAGCTGGTACATATCCTACTTTCCAGAAAGGTTCTGCTTTTGGTGGTGAATTTGTTATCCCGTTTGCACATGTAGATGGAAAACAGACTTTGACTTTGCAATTGACAAATGCAGGTGGAAAGGTACTTAGAAGCTGGAAAGTGAATTTGGGTTCAACGGATGAACAGTTGAAGCAAACAATTACATGCTGGAATAGTGGATCTACTGACTGGAGCACTTCTCTTTCTGGTGAACTTGCAAACACCTACAGCCTTGTACGTAACCACTTGTATGGTATTGGTACCAGAATGAATGATGAAGCTAATCCCGAAAAGCCGGGTGTTGATCCAGATCCAAATCCAGAAAATCCAAATGACAAACCAGAATCATTGAACAACAAGCAAGAACTTGTATTGAAAGTAAACGATAACTGGGAAGTGATTCACGGAATGGAATTGGATTAATTTTCAGAATGATAAATCAAATAGTATTGCCTGACTTTCAGGCAATACTATTTTACCCTGTTTTTTGAATTTCCGAAGTCAAGTAACAAAAAGCTCTTCTGCAAGACGCCGGCAACAGTGAGATTTCTCATGAACGATACGAATCGGAGCCGGAAGACTGCCTGTCTTTCATGATTATTCCGAAGGCAAGAGCCAGGCAGCTTTCCGTCATTATTCAGAGAAAGAATCGCGTAAAACCGCAGTCAGGTAGTACCGTTTTATGCACGACGGGGAAGTGAAGAAATATTGTAAAAACTATAAAATTTAAAGATAATGAGCGTATTTTTCCAGACATCCAGACAAAGGAGTTTTCTTTCCGCCTGTCGAATAGCCGGAAAGAAATGGTCTGCATCGGTGCCGCTGTTTCTGGCTGCACTGCTGACAGTTGTATTTTATTCATGCCGCGATGAGGATTTACTTCCCTCGGTGCAATCTTTCGAACAAGGCGGAACACGTGCTGAGGCTGCAAGTACCTCGGGACTTGATGTGGTACAGGATGCTACCTACGGTGCTACATACAAGCCCAATTGTCGTGTCCCTTTGGTGGGTGAAGGAAGAGTAATCAACCAGATAACCAAGAATTTGGTAGGCGTTTTAAGTAACTCGGATAATAAGTTGGAATATTTGGTAGACAAGAACTTAGATAACTTTGTTAGTCTGAAGGGATTGGCAGAGGTAAATGCAGGGCTTCCAATTTTGTCTGTAAAAGATGTCAATCGTGTTTACTACGATTCTTCTAATGTCATTAAGGTCGGATTCTTGTATAAAGACCCAGGAGGTTTACTAAGCTTAAATGTATTGCAAGGCTTTTGGGTAAAGACTTATTTAAAAGGCAAAGAACAAGACGGTTCCTCTACATCAGGAAGTGGTGATAATTTTAAGTTACTAAACTTAAATCTCTTGAATGTATCCGGAGGTTTAAGTGAAATTTCATTTACTACTACTAAACCTTTTGATGAGGTACGCATCGGTTGTGCTTCCATTGATGTCGATGTACTTAGTGGACTGGAGTTCTACTATGCGTTTGTGGGGGAGAATCCTAAAAAGATAGCGGCAGAAAAACATGAATATCCTTACGCTGAGCAGGAAAGACCACTACATCCTTTGTCGAAAGGAGATTTAGTAAACGAGAGTCTAACTGATGGACCGGTATGTGAACTTATAAGCGGACTTTTGGGTGGTGGACTCACATGTCGTGTAGATTTTGGAGCGACGATACCCGTTGGTTCAGAAGTAGGATATTATACAACTGGAGGTGGATTAGCTTCTATTTCTTTAGGAGCTACTAAATTAAATGCCTATGACACAGGTGATAATAATCCTCAAAGCATTAATACGGAAAGTGGTATCGGAGTATCTGCTTTAGCAGGAGGTGCAAGAGAGTTTAGCATGATATTAACAAAAGAGAATGCCCAAAGATTGGAACTGGATTTACCTTCTGGTATTAATTTGTTATCAGCAGTGCAAGTTCATTACGCCTACTCCCGCGACCCGGTAGAGATAGACGTATCCTCTTATTTTACCATTGGCAATGATACCATTTCTACCGATTATTACAACCTCCCGACACCATCGGAAGGTACTGTAATCTATTCACTTATTAGTTGGCCCAGCGGAGCTACATCTCCTTCTATATCGGGCAACCACATGACCGGCATGACCGTAAATGGTGACTATGCAGTAAAGGCTGTATATACCCGAGAAGAAAAAGAAACTTCATGGTCGTATGCGGTGATTCATCGCAATAAAAAAGAAGCTGTGGCGGGTTGTAATACGATGATGATTAATACTTCTGCGCACCAAGGACAGTATACGGTGGTTGAATCCAGTGGATCACAGGGAGGTATTTCTTTGTTCAATAAGATAAACAACCGCCAGAATCTGGTTGATGGTGATTATACTAATTATGCAGAAGCTACCAATGTATTGAGCTTGATTCAGTTTGGCAGTCTGGCTGGTGTACATTCTTCTCAAGACATTGCTCCGCAAGGAGGAAAGACCCGCGTGGGATTTGTGATGCAGACAAATAATCAGCTGCTGGGTGCCGATGTCTTGAAGTTTTTCTTTATCAGACTGTATAAAGATGGTGAAGAAGTGTTTTCCGGACTGACGGCAGAAAATGACGCGATAGGAGTGGGACTGGTAGGAAACGACGGAAGCAAGTTACGTTTTTATGTGGAAACAGATAAGACATTCGATCAGGTGGAGCTTTGGACTGCAGGCTTGCTGAATGTCAATTTGAATACCTTCCGTTTGTATTATGCTTTCTACGAACCCACTACTTGCGAAGAGTATGCAGGGACATCGGAGGCTTGTATGGAAATGATCACGGCACAGAAGCATGGGGCGACTATCAACTATGCGGAAACAAAATCTTCGTCGGCGGCAAGTGTGGGGGCTACCATGAACAACCTGTCGTACGTAATCGACAACAGTCAGCAGACAGCGGCTTCTATTGTAGCTGGAGTCAGCCTGATAAGCCGTTCTACCGTGGCTGTAAAATTTAATTCCATCAGAGGCGGACAGCCGCTGGGTGCCATACTCCGTACGCCGGGATATGTGCTGAATGCGTCTGTTCTTCAGAATGTGACAATAGCTGCATACAATGGTGGACAGGCGGTAGCAAGTGAGTCTACTTCCGGCGGATTGGCTTCCATCGAGGTGATAAGCGATGCCGGACTGGCTTATATGGAGGTTACTCCTTTACAGGGTTACGATGAAGTACGTATTTCGTTCCCTTCATTGGCAGATGCGCTCGAAACAGTCTGGCTGTCGGGTTTCTATATCCGTCCGGATGCCAACGGGAATGGTATTCCCGACTGTGCGGAAGAACCGGATGATCAAGGAGAAACCGACATTGCATATAAGAGTATAACCGAACATGTTTGTGTGGATGAAACAACCTATTTGGGCAATGTACGTATCTCTGTCGATGCTAAATCTGAGCTATTAGGTACTGAACTTACATTTACCTGCTATCCATATAACGGCAACGGACAGAAGATAGAACAGAAGGCTGAATTGCAGCAGGATGATAAGGGCTATTTCTTTGAATTGTCATTGCCGGTAGGCGATTATTCTATTTCGGGATTGTCTACTTACAACGGGATGCGTGCTCAGGTACATCCGCTGAAGACTACCTGGAAGAGAAGTGCGTCAGATACCGACTGGAACAACTGGAGTAACTGGACGGACGGTTCTCCTTGGGGATGTACCAATGTGGTGATTCCTGCAGGAGCCACACGTTATCCGAACTTAAAAGCTTGGGGTAGTGTAGATAAATTCTATGGCGGTAACTATTGTGCGAATATTCATTTCGAACCGGGAGCAGCTGTACTCAATACACAATATCTGGAGTATGACTGTGCATACGTGGAAATGGAAGTACAAAGCGGTATGTATCATATGATTTCTACTCCACTTCACGGCATGATTACGGGCGATATGTTTGTTTCGCCTGAGATGCCGGCATACTTTACTCCGCTGAAGGAGGATACTTATCGTGAAGTGCGACACAATCCGATAGTACGTCAGAAAATGTACAGTCGTGCGGTTACAACTGCAACTTCTGGTACTAACGGTACTGTAGTTGCTACTGCCGACTGGAGTCGTACATTCAATGCCGTGGCTCAGCCGTACGAGCAGGCACAGGGCATCAAGATGATGGTTGGAAATGATTGGGGGACTTCTTATCGTCTTCGTTTCCCGAAAGCATATACCGAGTACAATTATTATACGCTTTCCGGCGAATGTGTTAAAAAAGAAACTTTGCCGGTAGAAGCAAGAAATATGAATGGAAAATTTGCTTATGAAGTGAGTGGATTTAATCCGGAGAATGCAGGTAGTTCATTTACTTTTGAATTGCGGAATGATGGAAAAGGAGCTACCTATTTTGTGGCAGGCAATCCGTTTATGAGTTATCTGGATATAAAGACATTCCTGACAGAAAATAAACAGTCTGTTCAAGCTATCCGTATCATAGATTCTGAAAGTGTTTTCGGAGAAGAAGAGGGATTGGTCAGAATTTCCTTAGGTAAAAACGGAGATTTAAGCTTTGATGTAGCTGGAGAACAGAGCAACACCATTGCACCGTTGCAGGCATTTTATGTAGAGGCGTTAGAAGGTTATACTTCAGACAATGTTAATATAACTTATACCTCGGATATGTTTGTACAGCCTTCTGCAAGTACCGCAACCAGAAGTTCCCGCAGTGCTTCTGTTCCGACAGCAGGCGAAATGAAAATCTCGGCTGTATCGGGTAACTCTGTAAGTTCTTGTTCGCTGATTCGCAGTGCCGGAGCATCGGATGCATACAATGCGAAGGAGGATATTGTTTCACTGATTGACGAGGACTTTATGCCGAAGGTAAAGGTGTATACCGTAGCCGACAAGCGTGCGCTCGATATTCAGAAAATGAGTAATGCAACTCGTGTGGGTTTAGGATTCATGGTAAAGGACGGTTCGCAACAGACAGAATTCACTTTGGACTATGGCAGCAACTGGAAGGGATGGACACTGGTTGACAAGCAGACAGGAAAGCGCTACCTGCTGGATGGTACTTCGCTTACAGTAAATGCAGGTGCGATGAAGAGTAATGACGGACGTTTCTATCTCGTAAAAGAATGAAAGGAAAGTAGGTTATGAAAATGAAACAATTCATACATGCTGTATTTTGTGCCCTGACTGTGTGTGGCTTCCTCCTGTTGGGAGCCTCATGCAGCAAGGAGAATGAACCGATACAGACTGTTGAGGGAGTAACGGTTACCATTGCGGCTCAGAGTGACTTGCAGACCCGTACTTCCTTGCCGGTTTATGATGGAGATTATGGAAATAATATTCGTGGTGTGCAGCACGTTACGGATGTATATCTCTATATTTACGAAATGGACGAAGCTGGGACCGATGGTGAGTGTAAAGCCCGCTTTAATGTGGGGTGGAGAGAATACTTTGGAGCTAATAATCTTCCGAATGAAACGGCAGTAATGCGGTATACGTTTGCTTATACATTTACGGTCGGAAAAACTTACCGGCTGGTAGCGGTAGGTGTAGATGGAGCGACAGGGCAAGATAATATGCCAGACTATGACGGGATGAACTCGAAAGAAACCTATGGCTTGCCTGAGTCTATTCAGACAGGCAGTAAGCTGATTGATCCGATTACACTTCAAGAAGGTAAAACTCCGACTGATATGGCACATTCGGAATTCTTTACGGGGTACGTAGATTTCAAGCCGGCATCGGAGAGTGACAAGAATATTGGTGAGATTAATTTGTGGCGCAGAGTCGCAGGTCTGCAGGTTTGCCTGAATCTGATTCCGAAGGAAGTAGAGCGCGTGAGAATATTGCTTTATAATTCACAGAATACACAAGTGAAACTATTGCCCAGTGCTCCAGCAGCAAGTGGAATTACAGATTATATTACCAGCCCTTACGGGAATGATTCTTTCAACGAAGAGGGCAGGGTACTGATGGATAAGACCTTTACAAAGGATGATTTATATCTTCCAGAACCTGGCTCAGGAGTCATTCCTGATTATGTTTACAGATGCTACATGACGGCATTTATGCTGCCTGTCAATATTCCAGACAGGGAGCTGTACGACTATACGCTTGTAGCGGAGTTTGTTACTACCTCCATGACCGGTATTGTAGGTTCCAGCAAAAAGGTACGGTTGATAAAGCCTTGGCAAAATAGCGACGGGCTTGATTTCGAAGACGAAACTGATATAGGCACAGGTATTATCGACGACCTCGACAAGTATCTTTTCCCGATTGAGGCAAATCATTTTTATTGTCTGGGGATTCCGTCAAAACCTATAGACTGTTCTGGCGTGTTGCAATAACAATTGGCACTGTGTAAGGTAGTTACAAGGGTATGAAGTTTCTTAATTGGATGATTAACTTATGAAATATACTAGATTGATTTATATGTCAGGCATCGTCCTGATGCTTCTTTCTGCCTGCAGCGATTCGTCGTCGCTTGATGCAGAAGGACAGAATGGGAAGCCACTGCAGCAGACGTTTACTGTAGCGGTAGAAAGTGTGGGCGAGCTTTTTGAAGGTGGAGAAGGGGTGAATCCGGCTACTGTCACATCACGCCGTCCTATTTCGAGCGTTACACCTACGCAGACGTTCGACAAGCTCAGTATACTGATTGTGGAGTATCAGAGCCCGGCAAAGGTGGTATATAAAAAGACGATTGAAAACTGGAGTAATCCAGATAACAAAGCAAGTTATCCCTGGAGTACGGAAGACAGACAGGGGCGATATGCCACGATTACGCTTACCGGCAGTGAGTGTCTGGAGGAAGGAAAGAATTACATGGCATATGTAACTTGGTTACCAAAGCGGAACTTACGGAGGCTATGAGCCGTTTAAAGGTGTAGAAGTAGGGGATTATTACAATCAGACTGAAACCGTAACTATCCCTAATGGAGGGTATGCTGAAGAAGTTTTTGCAGGTGCAGAAATTTTTTGGGTGGAAAATGGAGTGATTCTTTCCAAACTGAGTGCTAAAGCAGAGGCACAGCATGGACTGATGGTAGCCCGCCGGCAGGTAGCGGGTACGTTCGGCTATTTTACCCGTGTGCCGGTGCAGGTAAACGGCAGTAGTGTGGCTAAGCTGCGGCTAGTTGCGACCAAACGTAATCAGACTATTATCTTCGGAGGATTCAGAAGTGTGGATGATGCTTTCGATTTTCATAAGGATAATGTGATAAACGGCATGAATCCACGTATGGATTATGACTGTGCACTGGCAGGATCGGCAGTGAACAATGGGTTTTCTGTATATGAGGTTGATTTGTGCAAGTGGTTTCCAGGTAATACAGAGAATGTGCAGTTGCCGCTGGATATGAATGGTGATGGTTATCTGGATAGTGCCGATACGAACTGGCAGACTGATGAGGAAGCCTATCCTAAGGGGACGATTTCGTTACCGAGAGGTACGGTGTTTGGCGATAGTTTTTGCGTGTCGGTTGTTATGAATCAGGAAGATGTAGAGGCAGGAATACCTACCTTCCAAATGCAAATGCTTGATGTAAACGGGAAAATAATAAAGTATTGGGATGTTCTTCTACGTAATTACGAAACTGCAGGTGAAGACCGTACATTGGTATCGTTGCCCGATGGAGAGGACGGGCGTACCTTAATAACTAAGCTCGATAACATTGATACGGAAACTTGTTTTAGTATTGTGCGGAATCGTTTGTATACAATGGGCGAGAAAAACCAGTCACAAAATTATGATGAGGATGAGCCTATTGATTTGAGTACAGCTGGAGTACTTGTACTTGATGCTCGTCATGAGTGGCAGATTATGAATTCTATTATCTTTAATTAGGTATTTATATTACATTTTGTTAATAAAAGAACAATATCCCCAACTTATTTAGCAAGTTGGGGATATTGTTTCAGAATTCAGTGGGTTTTCCTGTATTCTGCATATAGTTTGTTCTAATTTTAGAACGGATAACCGATTGCGAAGTGGATACCCATTCCGTCCTTGAAGTTCGGTATGTTGTAGTATTTGGAGATTCCTGTTTCGTAAGGTACGTGCAGGGCTACTCCCCAGTCGAGGCGAAGTACAAGGAAAGACAAGTCGTATCGGATACCCAGACCTGTTCCCAGTGCAATATTGTCGAAGAACTTGTTGAACGTAAATTGCGCATCGGGACGTGCTTCGTCTTTCCGCATCAGCCATACGTTTCCGGCATCGAGAAACAATGCTCCGTTCAGATTGCCTCCGAAAAGGTTGGAGAAAATGCGGAAGCGATACTCCAGGTTGGCTTCCAGCTTGATATCTCCCGTTTCGTCTACGTACGAATAGGCTGCGTTTTCGGCCGGATGAAAGCGTCCGGGACCGATAGAACGTACCGTGAAAGCACGTATGCTGTTGGCTCCTCCTACGTAGAACTGTTCGTTATAGGGAGCAATGGTCTTGTTACCGTATGCCCAGATTACTCCGGCCATCAGTCGTCCGGCAATCTGCTGCTTGTCGTTGATGTAGTAAAGCGGTCGTATCTCGCTCGAGAACTTCAGGAACTGTGCAAATGGAGTTCCGAGGAATTTCTTTTCTCTTTCTTTCAGACTCTTGCCGAAGGCTGCATAAATAAGTGAGGTGACATTACCTGCCGAGCTGAAAGAGTTTTCCCACCATATTCGCATCCGGCGGTGACGCCATGAATCATCGTAGGTAAAGGTATAGGTGACCGAAGGGATGAACTGGTCGTCCAGACTGTGAAACAGCATGGGGTTGGCCTGTGCAATCGAGTCGAATGTAGCCGTACGGTGCTGCAAATGGTTGAACGCCAGATGGAGTGGTGTTACGGTATGTTTCATGCTTCTTGACGGGCGGAAACTGTACGAAACGGTTCCTCCGAAAGACAGCATCTTGAAGTATCGTGCACGGTTTACCTGTTCGGCATAAATCTTGAAGTTCGTTTGCGACGGGAAGCGGAACGGGTCAATGCGGTCGCGTACCCATGGAAGTACAAGGCGAGGGAACTCCAGTGACAGGGCTGCTCCCAGTTCGTAAGAGTTCATGACAGACTTGTCGCCGTCGACGGTTGAGCTGGTCTGCCATTCGTATGAACCTTTCAGCTCCAGATTGAGTGAGGCTCCCATGCGGCGGAAGTTTTTACGCGACAGGTTGAATATGGCTCCGGGACCGGTCTGCTTGGTACTCTTGGTAGTGACGTTAAGCTCCAGCTCACTGTTGTAGGGCAAGTCGAACATGGCATTCACGCGTACGTCGAGTGTATCTTTTTCTGCTCCTGTACGGGGAGTATATTGAAACTCGTTGAACTTGAACACACCCAGTCGTGCCAGAGCTTCCTGGGTATAGTTCTGTCTGGTCTGCGAATAGACTTCTCCCTTACGGTACAGGAAACGCTTGCGCAGTACGCCGTAGCGGATGCCCGGCTTCTTTCCGGAGTAATAGATGGTAAAGTTGCGCATCTTCAGTGAGTCGTCAGGCTGTTCACCGTTATATCCCGTCAGGTACACAGAAGTATGTCCGATATGATACGTGCGGAGGGCTTCTTCGGGAATACTTTGCCGGGGTACAATCTTTAACTTGACGTACCCTTTGCGCATGATTGTATCGGCAAGGAAAGTGATGAATTCATTTCTTGCGTAGTAGTATCCGTTGTCGCGGAAGAGGTCTATCAGACGCTGCCGTTCCTGATTCAGGACCGTCACGTCGAAATTATCTCCGCTGTGTATCAGCCGTTCGTCGAAATGTGCATGAATCAGACTGTCGGTTTGTGGTCTGAATCCTTCGTATGTCACGGTATCTATGTAGTACGGATTTCCCATATCGATGTCGTAACTCAGTTTTACAGCCCGCGGGTTACGGGTACTGTCTACCCGGTAAGTTACTTTTCCGCCGAAATACCCGTAGTCGTGCAGCAGATTGGACGCTACTTTTATTCGGGTTTCTGGATTTACGGTAGAAACATATACCGGTTTGGCAGCCAGTTTTTTGAATATCCACTTTCCGAAGCCTTTTTCATACCTTTCAAAGCGATTGTATATCCATAGTCCGAAAGGTATCGGAAAACGGATATTGGGCTTTACCACGATGGCGTTGTTCGGAGCAATGCTGATAGCTCCTTCCGCTTCGGCAAGTGCCTTTTGTCCTGCCTTGCTCTTGTCTTCGTTGTTGATGGTTACTTTCTTCAATCCCAGATACAAGGTTTCCCCTTCCGGCAAGTGCTTTGTTGTAGAGCATGATACAGCCATCATGGCTGCAAGCAGAAGCGTCAGGATATGATATGTTTTATATTTCTTCATGGATATGTAATTATGCTTCAATCAGTTTTCTGTTGTTTGTTCGGGCTGTTTCTTTTTGCGGGAGCGGAAGATGAACAGTTCGCTTAGTTTGCTCACTTTCTTTCTCAGTACGATACCGGCTCCTGTTTCTATCACTTCACCGTCGAGTATGCTTTCGTAATTCTTGTCGTGGAAAATCTTGATGTAGCGTGTACCGCTGTTGTCCAGACGGTATTCCAGCGAAATGTTGTCGATAAACGACTCGTCTTGCTGCTGTACATCGTTTCCGGTAGATATTTTTCCTCCGATGATAACCTGGAAGCGGTTGTTCCAGAATCGTTTGGCAAACTGGAAGTTATAATCCGTACGGGTATTTCCGGTTGCGCCTTCATCGGTCGTTTCCATACCGAAGTTTATATCTATTGTTTTCAGTGCATTTCCTGCTATCTTGTTTATCTCACTTTGCAGGAACGAGTTCAGCATACTGTTGGTGTCGAATCCTTTGCCTCCGGTATTGCTTTCTGACATATATATACCCGTAACCAGCATGGTGACA
>ERZ773209.1297-NODE-1297-length-15166-cov-52.343260_pt1 | contig 15166 bp, 7 predicted proteins | sample MGYA00511109_ERZ773209 | MGnify/ENA primary metagenome ERZ773209 (study PRJEB29015, sample SAMEA2737786) | human gut metagenome | biome: human gut; feature: human-associated habitat; material: faeces | place: China | collected 2012 ...
TGCGCCGATGGTACTGCAATGCAATGCGGGAGAGTAGGTAGCCGCCTCCTTTTATCAAGAGCCTCAGATTTCGAAAGATTTCTGAGGCTTTTTTGTTTTCACGCGGATTGGTTCTTTGTCACGCAGATTTCGCAGATGACGCAGATTTTTCTTTGATGCTTTTTCTTTTTTCCACAGATTTCACTGATGTGCCCAGATTTTTGACCTGTTCGGTCTGGGATTTCGCAGATGGTCGCAGCTCCTTTTACCTTTTTACCCTTTTACTCTTTTACCTTTTACAGTTCCTTTTACTTTTTTACCTTTATATATTTTCCTGTCAAAAATTATGGTGAATCTTCTTTAGTGATGTTTATGTATAAAATGTTAATGAATGGTGGATTTTCATTATAAAATCAGCAAAATTACGTACTAAAATGTTTTTTTCCACCAAAAAGTTACGAAAAATACCCCCCCCTATTCATTTCTTTTTATTACTTTTGCCCCCAGAAAATTCAAACTATCATGTATACGGTTAATTTATATAATTACCTATTGATATAGTAAAAACGAAAAAAATAGACTTAACTAAACTCTTTTAATAGATGGTTAAACGATTGATTTTAGCTTCAGTGTTACTCATATTTGTATCACTAGCTAATTATGCGCAAAACATTGGAGTCAAGTCCAACCTCTTATATTGGGCTACAACAACTCCTAATCTAGGTGTCGAGACTGCCTTAGGCAAGAAGCATACCGCTCAGGTATTCTTTGGCTTCAATCCTTGGAAACAGTCCGGTGGCGACCAGTCAAGCCTTCGTCATTGGCTTTTGCAACCAGAATACCGTTACTGGTTCTGCCAAAGCTTCAATGGTTGGTTCTTGGGTGTTCATGCCATGGGCGGACAGTTTAATGCTGGAGGGGTGAAGTTACCCCTTGGCATTTTCAAATCTCTACGCGACCATCGTTACGAAGGATGGTATGTAGGTGGTGGTGTGACCGCTGGTTATCAATGGCCTCTTTCCAAGCACTGGAACCTGGAAACCTCTGTAGGTTTCGGATATGATTATATCCAGTACGAAAAGTTCAAGTGTGGTGCCTGTGGCGAGAAGGAGAAGTCATCTCATGACAACTACGTGGGTCCTACCAAGGCAGCCATTTCTCTTATTTATATGTTGTAACTCATTAAACATAATCTATGAGTATGAAAGATTTTAAAAACTACATATTATTATTCAGCTCTCTTTTGATGGCTATGCCTCTTGCAGCCCAGGATTGCAAGAGTCTCAAGTTGGCTTCCGATAAGATAAAGGTATCTAATGTTCAGATGTCTCACCACAATGACCTCATTACGGTTGCGATGGATCTGAATCTCGATTCCCTGAATCTCCCAACCAACAACCAGCTTGTATATACTCCGATGATCAAGCATAAGGGTGAGCTGCTCAAGATGCCGGAGATTGTTATCAACGGCAGAAGACAGCAGATTATGTATGATCGTGGAGTAGGAAAGAAACAGTTGCAGCTTTCACCTGAAGCATTGGTGGTGAAGCGTAACAATAAGAAGCAGCAGACTGTGAAGTATCTTGCCTCAGTTCCTCTTTCTTCTAAGGAAAGAAACTACGATCTCGAAATTCACGAAGACCTCTGCGGTTGTGGTGATTTGCAGGATGGTACTGATTTTACCATCACTCGTCGTCGCCAGCCGGTAGCTTCTTTCGTCCGTCCAGAGGTAGAAGCGGTCAAGGTCCGTCATCTTGATAAGCGTGCTTATATCGATTTCCCGGTAGACCGCATAGAGTTGCATCCAGATTATCGCCGTAATCCTGCACAGTTGGATAGCATTATCCGTACCATCAATGCCTTGAAGGAAGATAAGAATCTCGAAGTGAGCGGCATCAATATTCATGGTTATGCATCACCGGAGAGTCCTTACACCCATAATGATTATCTGGCAAAGAACCGTGCCAAGACGCTGACCGAATATGTCCGCCGAATGGTGAAGTTGCCAAACAATCTCTTCACGGTTTCTTCTACTCCAGAGGATTGGGATGGTCTGATAGCTTATATTAAAGGTAGCAACCTGGAGCATAAGAATGTCATTCTGGCGATTATTGCCGATAAGAGTCTGAATCCGGATGCGCGGGAGTTGAAGATTAAGAAGCAGTATCTTTCAGAGTATCGCTTTATGCTCGATACCTGGTATCCTGCCCTCCGCCATTCCGACTACCACATTACTTATAAGGTGAAACCTTTCGATGTGGAAGAGGCAAAGGAGATTATCAAGACCAAGCCACAGCAGTTGAGTCAGGAGGAGATGTTCCTGGTAGCCCAGACTTACGAGCCAGGCAGCAAGGAGTTTAATGATGTGATGGAGATTGCCGTCCGCATGTTCCCTGAGAACGAGACAGCGAATCTGAATGCAGCCATTACCCGTTTGAATGCCGGTGATGCAGATGGTGCGAAATCTTATCTCGATAAGGCAGGAATCAGTCCGAATGCCCAGAATGCCCGAGGTGTCTATGAGATGCTGAAGGGTAACGAGAAGCAAGCTCGTTATTACCTGGAGCAGGCTGCCAAGGCTGGCGTTGCTTCTGCAAAAGAAAATTTACAGAATCTATAAAGTTATACATACTGTCTGTTTAGGATAAGATAGCTATTCCTTAGAGACAGGGCACTGCCCTGGCTTGGGACAGTCTCCTGAACCAGGCAAAACCGTTCTAAGTACAACTTTATAAAGTACCTCAAATATAACGTATTAGATGAATTGTAAACCAAACATATATAAATGTAACATAGTTTGATTTTTAAGAGCGGTTATAAGTAAAGATATAAAATATTAATAACAACGATAAAAAGTTACAAGATGAAGAAAACTTTATTATTTTCCGTTGCATTGGCGGGGCTGATGCTCGGTTCTTGTTCTAGCAGTGATGATCTGAATGGTGGTGGTAACAACACAGGTTCTAATCAGAGTGGTGATGGCTATGTAGCATTTACTATTAATATGCCTAGTCAGTCAGGTAGTAGCTCTCGTGCTTTTGATTCTAGCAATGACCAGTTTAAAGATGGTTTGGCTAATGAGTATGCTGTGAAAGATGCTACTCTTCTTTTGTTCGATGGTGCTGATGAAAATAGTGCGACATTTGTAGCTGCTTATAAGTTGAGTACAGAACCTTGGAAAAAACTTGCACCTTCAGATGATAACATTACTACTCAGTCAAGGAAGATTGTGCAGAAGGTTACAAAGTCAATTAACAAAGCTAAGGCTTTGGTGATTCTTAACAAGAATGGTATCTTTACTGTTGATGATACTGATAATTCTTTGACTATTGATGGTACAAAATTTACTGGAACTTTCAAAAATTTCTTGGAAAAAGCTGATGCAACAAAAGACAAGGACTTTACAAAAGAGGGCTTCTATATGGCTAATGCTCCATTAGCTAGCAGCAATGGTGGTAGTACAGCTCCAGCTACAGGTACAAAAGTTACTACATTGACTGATTTGAAAGATAAAATCTATGATTCAGAATTAGCTGCTAAGACTGGTGATCCTGCAGAAGTTTATGTTGAGCGCGGTGTCGCAAAGGTAACTCTTCAAAAGGGAACTGTTAATAAAGCAGATAATGGTACAACAGATAAGGTTTCTTTTGAAGTAACAGGTTGGGCAATCGATAATTATAATCCGACAACATATTTGGTTCGTTCAACAGATGGTTTCAATTCATGGATGAACTATGCTAATGAAAATGTGACAGCCAAACCTTATCGCTTTGTCGGACATACAGAAGTTGCTCCAGGATTGTATCGTACTTATTTTGCCAAGGATGTGAATTATGATACTGATGCTAGTACTGTTTTGAAGCGTGCTACAGATTTCAAGAATACTTATGGAGATGAAAATCCTCAGTATTGCTTTGAAAACACTTTTAACGTTGAGAAGCAGAGAGAGAATCAGACAACATTAGCAACTATTAAAGCTAAGTTGAATGGTGGTACTTCTTTCTATATTCTTGGTGGTGATCAGACAACTCTATATACAGAGGATGATTTGAAAACTTTGGTTGCTGGTAAGTTCATTACAGAGGAAGATACTTGGTTGAAAACCAATGGTAAGGCTGGTGAAACAATTACAACAACCGATATTACGGTAACATTAGATAAGACTAACCCTACTGCTGTTATTGTAACAGATATTAAGGTTGCAGATTCAAAATTGACTGATCCAACAACAGTAACTTATCCTGCTTTAGATAATGTTAAAGCAGCTATAGGTACTATTACTTATTATCAGAATGGAGAGTCTTATTATACTGTGCGTATCAAGCATTTTGGTGATGAATTGACTCCATGGGCGAAGGGTCAACTTGGTGTATCAGAAGGTAAGATTTATCCTGATGGTACTAAGACTGCAGAGAATAACTGGCTCGGCCGTTATGGTGTTCTCCGTAACAACTGGTATGATATTACTGTAGAAGGTGTTAAGGGATTAGGTTCTCCTATAAGACCTACACTTACAACAACTACAGATGATGAATTGGAGTCTTATATTGCAGTACGTATCAACGTCCTCTCTTGGGCTAAGCGTACACAGGGTGCAACTTTGCACTAAGATGTAAATACATTTAAGATAAAAATTTGAAAATAATAATTGATTAGCGATATGATAGCGCAGAAGATAAATAAATGGTTGAAGGGTGTCATGGCAGCTGCCATGACCCTGGCCGTCGCAACCTCGTGCCATGATATGTGGCACCAGGATTACAGCGACTGCCCTAATGGTGTATATGTGAAGTTTAAGTATGATTATAACCTCCAGCGTGCCGACATGTTCAATGACCATGTCGGACAGGTAACGCTGTATGTATTCGACGAGAACGGAAACTATATAACCCAACAGACCGAGACGAATTCTGCGCTATCATCGCCTCTCAAAGACCCAAATTATGTGATGCACGTCGAGAACCTACAGCCAGGTAAATATCAGTTCCTTGCCCTTGCCGGACAGAATGCATACGCCGACCAGTTAACTTCAGGCCGTGCCAAGTTCGTTCGTACCGCTCCATCGGCTACAGATGATACGATGCAGGAACTGGAAGTGAATCTCGACCATGAAAACAAAGGTGAGTATGATGAGGTTATCAACAACAGCCTTCCGCTCGATACCCTCTGGCATGGTAAACTGCTGGAGGCAATAGAGGTATCATCCTCAAAACCTTCTTATGCAACCATTTCTCTGGTGCGTGATACCAAGAAGATCAATGTGGCGCTTCGTGACCTAGACTCTCCACAGGATATGGATGTCAACGATTACACGATGACCATCGAAGACCATAATGCCCGCATCCTTTGGGATAACTCTCTCGATGAGAGACGTAAACTCATTTATACCCCTCATGCTACATGGAATACGGTAGATGAGAACGAGCAGGGCAAGATAGCCCATGCTGACTTTATGACCTCCCGCATTTTGAAGCACGAAGATTACAACCTGGATGGCCGCCTCCTGATTAAGAACAAGGAGATAGGAAATACGGTAGTGAATGTAGATTTACCAGACCTCTTGAGTCGTCTTCGCACCAGCGAGGAGTACAGTTACAGTGCACAGGAATTCCTAGACCGTGCCTACGATTACAAACTTCAGTTCTTTATTCAGGGTGGCAAGCTCAAGTATTGCTTCATCACCATCAGCGTGAATGTACTGAGTTGGAGCAAGCGCATCCAGTTCGAAGAACTCGGAAAATAAGTTCTACCAGGCTTCATAGTAAGTCTATATAAATAAAGATAGTGTATGTTAAAGATGAAAACGATAATCCGCTCATTGCTAGCCCTTATGCTGGTGATGTCGTTCGCATCCTGTGCGAGCGACAACACTTGCGACTTGCCTATTGCGAATGATAATAGCAAAGTGTTTTTATCCGTTTCTATAAACGTAGCTGGTGAGGACTCACGAACAACAAGAGCGGAAGATAATACTTTTGAACCGAATCCTAATGGTGGAGAACATGGTAATGGCGATCTTAAAGGAGAAACTTATGAGCAAACAGTAAGTAATATGTCTATGCTGTTCTTTCATTCAGACAAGACAGATTTAACAGATGGCGAAACTACCATAGATCGTGTAATCTATTTCCCAACTGTAACTCCTGATGGCAAACGTACCATACCAGTTGAGGTTGATCCGAAGTTTTTGAAAGATACCAATCTTCGTTTCTTGGTCATCGCTAATGTTGGGGACTTATCAGATTATCGTGGCCGTAAGTTATCAGAGGTGCGAGATCAGTTGATTACTGATGTTTTTAAGCGCACCGATGATGCTACCTTTACCCAAAAAGGAGAATTAAGCGGATTTTCAGCATTCGTGATGTCTTCACGTGGACAGAGTTCTTTAACTGAGAAAACCGGTAGTGGAACAGAAACTGATCCTTATCTTTTTGACCATGAGATAGAGCGTTTGGCTGCAAGAATAGACATCATGCCACATACTGAACTTTATAAGTTTGATAAAAAAACTGGTCTCTGCAAATATTGCTATAATGTTAAGCAGGGTACTGATATAATTGGTGGTTTTGTACTGGAGTATGTCCGTCCTTATAACGTATTGACTTCACAGGAATATGTCTTCAAACGTACAGCCAAGAATGCTTCGTTGGATGATTTGCAATACCTCGGTGAGGAAACGGAAGATGCTTCTAAAAACAGTACTAATTATGTGGTAGATCCAACATCTACTGATAAGAGTAAAGCATCTTATAGATATCCAAAGAATACAGTGGAGTATTGGGCAAATGATACTTATGATGATTTCTATAGAACACATAATGCAGGTAAGACCCATACGAATTCTACAGGTGGAAAGGCTACTTTCAATCCGGAAACCGACTATTATATTCTCGATTACGTAAAAGAGAATACATCTTTCGATAATGATGAGCAATATGCAACAGGGCTTGTCTTCAAGGGTAAATATTATGAGGCAGAAGACTGGGATGCAGTAAATGCGGAACCGAAGACAGATCATGAATCGAAAGGAAAAGACAAGGCTTACACCTATGTCATTCGCCATAGCGACCCTACGGGTAATGGTACAACTAGAGATAAAATGCATTACGGCATAGTCCGCAATAACATTTATCGAATTCGTATCGATGGAATTACAGGAAAGGGACCGGATGGATTGAAGGTAACCCTCAACGTGAGAAAATGGGCAACCTATACTCACGAGGAGACAACAATGTAAAAACAAATAGATAAACAGAAAGTATAGTTTGAAATTAAACTTTCAGAGAAAATGAAAACGATGAAAACGATACATACGGCATTGATTCTGATGGTGCTAGCCTTTTTATCGGCTTGCTCCACAGATAGTGCTGACTCTATATTGGGAGGCAGTGGAGGCGATAACCAAGGCGACAAGGTTACCGTCCACATGACTCTTTCTACAGCATCTTCTTCCGGAACCAGAGCTACGTTGTGGAATGAGGGCGTAGATGCAGAAAACATGAAGAGCTGGGTAGTAGCCTTTGTGAAAGACAACAAGGTTGTTTCTTATGCAGAGAATACGAATGTATCGGCAGATAAACGAATCCAGGATGATGTCATTATCAAGAATCTTGTCAAGGGTGAAACCTATCAGGTTTATTCCTTCGCCAATCTTACAGCTACAGAACTAGGCATTTCCAAAGATGCAGCCGTCAGTTTCGACAGCAAGAACTGGAAGATGAATGGTAATGGCTTCGATGTTACCACAGGCATTCCAATGAGTAATAAGCAGGAAATAACGATAGATGCTACAGGTAATCCAACCCAAAAAGATCTTTGGGTAGTAAGAATGCTGGCAAAGGTTACATTAAAGTTTAAGAATCCAAGTAAAACGGATTTGGTAATCAATGATATTACTATCAGCGATATTACAAAGAACAGTAATAAGAATGGAGATAAGGAGAATATCAAACTGCTGCCAAATCATACCGATGCAGATAAGGATCAGGTGGAATGTTCCCCGAATCTGGTAGGGCAGGCAGCAACAGAGAGTTATACATATAAGTTGCCTTCACCAAAGACGATAAAAGCAGGTGTAACCGATTATAAATCAGAGAATGAAGTTTCATTCTATGTGAATGAAAGCGCAGCGGGTAATACTTCCAAGTATTTCATCATCAACCTGAATACATCAGCAGGAGTCAAGCGTTACGCCCTGTTCCAGGATTGGACAACGATAGCACGCAACGATCATCACATTCTTCAAATCAAATTAGATGATTACAAGTTGAAGTTTGATGTTCAGTCCTTCTCTGCCATCGGTCTCTATCCATCCATAACAGACAACGGAACCACACTTTCCTATACCTGTTATTACCCAGAAGAGGAATTCCATATCCAGCCAAAGGTAGTAAAAGGTGATGACACCGATGTGTCTGGAACCATCGATTATACCAAAGTAACATGGGAGTTAATCACAGAAGAAGGTATGGCTGATGCCACAGCTGCCGAAGATAATGCCAAGAAGGTGTTTAAAACACTTCCTAAATGGGATAAGACCACCGGCTATTTTGAAGGAACTTTCAATGATGATGCTGCCGACAAACAGCGTGCCCTCTATCAGGTCACAGTCCCTGTACCAGGTGAAACGACAAAGTCTCTTACATACAAGATACTTTTCACCAAGGATTTAAGCAGCTATGCTGCTCGTAAACATACGAGACAGATTTATAGATATAAATAGAATAATATACTAATATTAAAAAATATTGAAGCTTATGTTTAAGTCTAAGATTTTTAATAGTGTAATGAGATATATGTTGGTAGCAATGCTTGCATTGCTGCCAAATGCTATATGGGCTGGTGAAATTTATACGAACAATGTATTTTTGACCGATGTAAACCGCGTATCTATTGATATGCAAAGTATCTTAGGTGGCAGTGATGATAAGGCAAAATATAATTATATTGAGTTTTATTTTCTTGACAAGTCTGATGCTATTGTAAATCTAAGCAATATTCAACTCGGTTTGTGGAATACTGAATCAAATGATGCAAATCCGGATTTTAATGAAAGTGGCTTTAAGAAAACCGAGAATTATTATCTTTTTTACAAAGAGAAAAATGGTTGGGGATGCGAAAATTTGTTTAGGTTTAAGATAAATACTACTAATGTAGATCTCTCTGGTTATAAGTTTGTAGTAAAGGCTTCTAATACGAATAATTTTGAAACAGATAAGACAACGGCAGATGTTACATATACTTATCAGCTTTATTCTCAGAGTGATGTTGATGCTGTAACTTTCACCAAGGCAACTGAGCCTACTTTGGTGAAATCTGCTTATGCTTTAAAAGAAGGAAACAAATGTATCTTCAGTGGTGCTTCTATATATGATGAGATTAAATCTATCTTGGGTGTTTCGTCTAAAGAAGATATTAAGGACTTCTATATACGTTGGACTATAAAACATACAGATGGCACCAAAGTAGATAATCTTACTGTCTCTTCAGGAAAAATACAGAAGCGTAATGATTTTGACTATATTTACTTTAATAATACAGGTTCCTCTATCAAGGAAAATGATTTAGATATTATATTAGAGTTGCCTAGTGGTGAGTCTTGGGATAACATAAAATTATCTTTTGTTATTTCCAAAAATATCTCTGAATTGACTACTCAATATGGTATTGTTGAGAAAGAGCCGACTTTGGATGCAAAGTTTAATGTTCAGCTTTTGGATAATAAGTATAGCATGCCTTTCAATCATTATGTAGGCCATGCTAATACTGCATTTGACGAAAAGGGTATGCAGCAGACTGCTGAATGGGAGTACTATGTCTATGTGAAAGATGCTAATGAGCAAGTAGAGTTAGTGCTGCCATTCGATGAGTATGAAAATAGCGGAAAAGATCTTGAACCACAAGGCTATTTCAGATGGTATGATTTAAAGACAGATTTAGCTAGTAATAATTTACGTCAAAACTCTGGAACAAAACCGACTCTTCTGAATTCTATAATATCAGGAGGAAAGAACTATGGTTTGTTTGCTTACAAACTTCAAAAGGCAGATAAACCATGTAGCGATAATATCGGTGTTACATATACTGCACCAGCAGAAGCTTCATCTGAAGGGTGGGCTGGTGAAGACATCGCCTGTGATGTGAGCCGTTATATTGATGGTTTGGATGCAACAAAAACTTATCTTGTACATGAGCCAACGCTCTCTATCAGATACATTTTCCATATCCGTTCTGCCAAGAAGTTAGCAGACGACATTATGAATACAGCTATTGGCAAAAATCTTGAAAGAGCAGGTTATAGAACTTATGAGGATGGTAAGTATATAACAGTTGGTATGAAGGATAAAAGTTCTTCTATTGTTACTCTTCGACTGGAATTGTCAGATGCTACGAAATATTATTTCCATCCATTAGCAAATGGTGTATATAAGCAAGATGGAGCTTTTTATGGTTTCACTAAACGAGTATATTATGCAGCTGAAAAGGACAAACTCGTAGAATCCGACTTCGATAAAAATAAATTATGCAAGGCAACTAAGATTGAATGGTGGGCGTATGATAAGACTAAGACCTATTGTCTTCAGCTTACACCTGTTGAAACCCAACGCTTCTTTGATTTGAAGATGGGAGATCTTAATAAAGAGTGGACGCCTGTATCTTTGACAGGAACTGGCAAGAGTTTTACATTTACCTATGGAGATCCTGTATTCATAGTTGCATATGCAATGGATGATGACGGAAACCGTTGTCCTATTGCCAATTTCGATGTTCGATTCATGAATAATCATCCGATGACTAAAGAGGAGATCGTTAAAAATGGATTGAATAACAGACTGATTAGTTATCTTGACGAGCATTATAAAATGGCTACCAAGCCAATTACATTTGATGATGATGATGTAGAACAGACTGTGTCTGCTCCTACAAGTCCGGATGACAACCAGGACCGATTACCATCTAAATGGGATCGCCGTGCTTATAGTTTCGTATATCGTGATTTGATTGACTGCGATGCTTCTTGGTGGGTTAACCTGGGGGAAATCGGTCATTCTCCACTTCATGGAGATTATTGCTTGTATAAATCTGCCAATGTTAATGGTATTTCCGGTAATGGTGAGACACTTAAAGATGGATATCTTTGGTGGCAAAGTGGACAATTATATGATAAGACTTATGAGATAACCAATGGTTCTCAGTATGGCCACTTCCTCTATGTGGATGCATCAGACGAAAGTAGAAAAATCGCCGCTGCAGATTTCACGGCAGATCTCTGTACAGGACAGCAACTTATCTTCACAGCGGGTGTTGCTGACATGACTAAAGCGGATACTAAGCCACAGATTATGTTTAAACTATTTGGTGTTAAAAGAAATGTCAATGATGATATTGTTGAAAAACACCTGATACATAGTTTTGCGTCTGGTGATTTTAAAACTAATGTAGAAAAATTGAAACCGGCAACTTGGTACCAGGTATATGGTAAGATTACTTTGCAAAAAGAGTCAAATGTAGAGCAGTATTCAGATTTCCGACTGGAGATTGATAATTACTGTAGCAATACTGATGGTGCCGACTATGCCGTAGATGATATCCGTATGTATCTTGCGCCGGCTAAGGTTCAGGTGATTCAGGAAAAGCCGGTATGTAACGGTGCTACAACTGGAACCATCAAACTGAAGATACGTGCTATCCACGAGACTTTGAATGCAATTTTGGGACATAAAAATACAAAGATCTATTTCAGATTTGTGGGTGAAGATGGTAATCCTGTTAATACGGATTATTCTTATACCTTGAAGGATAGAACGACCGGTAATACAAGTACAGTTTCTGGTACAGAATATGGTACTGTTGATGTATACGATTCAGAGGAAACCTGTAAGAACTTTGAGATCGATGGTACTAATATGATTGAGCAAGATAGTGAAGGTGAAACCTATATTGTTATCAGCAATAAGGACTTTCCTTTGACTACGGGTAAGAAGTATTATGTATCTGTATCTACAGAGGATCCTGCCAAGGGAAATGCTAATTGGGGCACACCTGCTGAAGTCTGCTCGTTGTACAGTAACTGGTTTGAAATGGTTAGCCAGCATCCAATCATTACTGATACCAAGGGCAATATCGTAACGGATTATAAGATTCCTTGCGATCAAGCTGACAACTATGAGGTTAAAATCAAGGGACAATTGACAACAACTGACCCTAATAATGGTGGTAAGATAACATTGGATAATGTTAAGTTCTACTGGTATCTTAATGATATACATAAAGATAATAAGTTGAACGAAACAGCCAGCAACGAAATCATCATCAGCAAGGATAAGCTTCCTTTGGGTAAAACTCATAAAATCTATATGCAGCCAGAAGGAACTCCGAATGGAGATGGCTATATTCCATACACAATCAATGGTACAACCTATCTGTTGTGTACAGGTGCTATACCGGTAGATTTGCGTGTAATGAAGGATGGACCACAGCTTAACTTCGGTTTCAATGATGTGGATTATCCGTTCAATGATGGCAATTATGAGGCTTCGCTTCGTATTGGTTTACCACAATTGGAGAAGTTGAAGGCTTCTAATGGATATTTGAAGATACCTCTTCATAGTGCTACGATGAGAGATGGAACAGCTATAACTGAGCCACTTACTTTCATTGATGATAGTAAAGCCCCTGCTGTTAAGTCGAAGAGCGTAATTGTTGCATCTACAAACGATCCTTTATGGGAAACGAAGTTGAATACTCAGGTTGCAATATTGGAGAACGAAGAGTTGCCTGCTTTTGATAAAAAGACTCAGGCTACTCTCAACCTCAAGTTTGATGATGCTGCAGTTGCTGACTTCCACGAAGGATACTACTATGTACTCCGATTCGCTTACGAGAAGAGAGCTGCTTCTGCTGCAACTACCAACTGCCCTGGCGAGTCTTATCTCAAGTTGAAGATCGTTCCGGAGTTCGTAACCTGGACGCCTACGGCGGATGGCGGTATGAATGCCAACTGGAACAATGATGATAACTGGCATCGCTCATCTTCTACAGAATTGTATGATGATAAGTATACAGATTATTTGGCTTATGGAAGCAGTATGTCGGGTACGCCAACTTCTGCAAAGGATATTCCTACTCAGAACAGCTATGTGCCAATGAAGTTTACCAAGGTAACCATTGGCAATCTGAATGGCTTGCCATTCCCTGACCTCGGCAATGTGGTTTACCGTAGCACCAATCAGATTGCTACCAAACTGACCAATGGCAAGGGTAATGAAGCCACGAAGTATATCCAGTACGACTTCATGGCTATCTGGAATGAGGCAGATGCCAATAAGGGATTTGGTACTGATGGTAATCTGAAGTGCGAGAAGTTCTATGGCAATACCTGCCATCAGATTTACTTCAAACCTCAAGGCGAACTTCGCGACCAGTGCTATCTGATATATGACAAGGCTTGGGTAGAGAAGGAATTGGTGCCTAACAGGTGGTACACCATGGCTTCACCTCTGCAGTATATCTACGCCGGTGATATGTATGTGCCAGCAAAGGATGGACGACAGGAAACCAAGGCGTTTACGGATATCAAGTTTGATGATAAGGTGGCTGGTACCAGTACTGCTGCATATAGCCGAAGCAAGTATCCGGTTTATCAGAGAGCTTGGATGAAGAGTGATGTGAAGGAAATCACACCTAAGAGTGATTATCCTGCATCTCATTACCCAAGTGTAGCAGCTCCTGGTGATGTTGATATGAATCTCGGCTACTGGAGCCATGTATATAATAAGGTAGATGAGAGCTATGCCGATGCTGCAGATGGAACCTTCGGTGGTTTCTCTATCAAGGCGGGTAATGCCCTCCTGCCGAAGGATAAGACTAAGAAAGCGCTCCTCCGTTTACCAAAGGCTGATAAGGAATATCAGTACTTCGATTATAAAGGTAATGAGAACTCTTCAAGCAAGACTTCGGTTACGAAGGATCCTAAAGGTCGTGGCAAACTTCTCGTTGCTTTCAACAACGATGAGAAGCATCTCGCAGAGAAGACTCAGAGTTTAGGAACTGATAACAACAGCGGTTTCTATCTCGTGGCTAATCCATATACCTGCTCTATCTCTCTGAAGAAGTTCTTCGAGGCCAATACAGGTTTGCAGAACGCTATTTGGATTGTAGAGAATGATGAGGTAAAGGCTATTTCTTCTACAGAGAACTACGCTATCCAGCCTACCCAGTCGTTCTTTGTCAAGAAGAAAGGAGGCGAAACGGTAGAAAATGTAAGGTTCACTTCTGCGATGTATGTTGACCGCACTATCACTCCTGGCCTGTTGATGGCATCTGACTATGTAAAGAGCATTGAAGCAACGACTGAGAATTCAAACGGCCAGACTTCTAGGGCACGCATCGCCTTGCGTCCGGAGGCTTCTGCCGACTATGATGACCAGGAGGATGTGGAACTCTTGTATGATCAGAACCTCAAGGATGTTCCGCAGGTTTATACCGTTGCCGGCAACGAGGCGGTGGCTGTGAATGCTGTTCCTGAGTTGTCCTGGATTCCACTCGGTATCGTGAGCCAGCAGGCTGAAGAGGTTTCACTTACACTGAAGGGTGTGAACAAGCTCGATGCTCCAGTTTATCTCTACGATGCTGCATCGGCAAGCTTTACAGAACTTCATGAAGGCGAGGCTGTGAAGGTGAAGGCGGGTGACCACGGAAGATACTTCCTCACCCAGACCCGTACTTCAACCGGCATCGACCGCATGGAGGCTGAAGAGCAGAGCGCACCGGTGAAGGTTTACTCACCAGCTGCAGGCATGATCGTTGTTTCTGCTCAGGGTAGTGAGAAGCTCGACAGGGTTCAGGTATTTACATTGGATGGCAAGATGGTTCACAGTTATCAGTTGCCTGATAAGCAGAGAATGATTCTCCGTGTTCCATCCGGCATTTACATCGTGAAGGCATCTACCCAGTCCTGTGCTCAGGCTAAGGGTCAGAAGATTTCAGTAAGATAGTATATTCTAGTTTTTAAATATCAATACTTATTTTTTAATAATCCTTTTATACCCACATTATCTGATACCTTACTATATATAGGGGCATCTTTGTTTCTTTGGTAGAGACGAAGGTGTCCCTATCATTTTTATTATTTTTTTTAACACGCATAATTTGCTAGTTTCCAACAATTATCTTATATTTGCAAAGA
>ERZ773209.1307-NODE-1307-length-15077-cov-11.281520_pt1 | contig 15077 bp, 8 predicted proteins | sample MGYA00511109_ERZ773209 | MGnify/ENA primary metagenome ERZ773209 (study PRJEB29015, sample SAMEA2737786) | human gut metagenome | biome: human gut; feature: human-associated habitat; material: faeces | place: China | collected 2012 ...
CTGCCGGCTTTAAACACCGGCAGACTGCAGATGATCAATAATTATCAGTCTTTCTTAGAAAGGATCTTTTCCTGTACAGACTTCGGAACCTGCTCATATTTCTCGAAGAACATAGAGTAGTTACCACGTCCCTGTGTCTTAGAACGTAAGTCTGTAGAGTAACCGAACATCTCAGCAAGTGGAACATAAGCTTTTACAAGTTTACCACCACCGATGTCGTCCATACCTTCGATACGTCCACGACGGGAGTTGATATCACCGATTACATCACCCATGTACTCTTCAGGCATTGTAACTTCTACCTTCATGATAGGCTCAAGTAATACTGGTGAAGCTTTTGCCATAGCCTCTTTGAATGCCATAGATCCAGCGATGTGGAATGCCATTTCAGAAGAGTCGACCTCATGGTAAGATCCATCGTATACGTTAGCGTGAACACCAAGAACTGGGAATCCGCCAAGAATACCTGCCTGAGCAGCTTCTTCGATACCTTCACCAACTGCTGGGATGTATTCCTTAGGAATAGCACCACCGACAACGGTAGATTCGAATTTGAATGTCTCTTCGCCGTTTGGATCCATCGGCTCAAATTTAACTTTACAGTGTCCGTACTGACCACGTCCACCGGACTGTTTTGCATATTTGTACTCAACATCTACAGGTTTTGTAAATGTCTCTTTGTAAGCTACCTGTGGAGCACCTACGTTAGCTTCTACTTTGAATTCACGAAGCAGACGGTCAACGATGATTTCCAAATGTAACTCACCCATACCAGCAATGATTGTCTGACCAGTTTCCTGATCTGTGTGAGCACGGAATGTAGGATCTTCTTCTGCAAGTTTTGCAAGAGCCTCACCCATTTTACCCTGTCCAGCTTTTGTCTTAGGCTCGATAGCGAGCTCGATAACTGGTTCTGGGAATTCCATGGACTCTAAGATTACCGGATGCTGTTCATCACAGATTGTATCACCAGTTGTTGTAAATTTGAAACCTACAGCAGCTGCGATATCTCCGGAGTAAACTTTATCTAATTCCGCACGTTTGTTGGCATGCATCTGTAAGATACGTCCAACACGTTCTTTTTTATCTTTTGTAGCATTTAATACATAAGAACCGGAGTTCATTGTACCAGAGTAAACTCTGAAGAATGCAAGCTTACCAACGAATGGGTCAGCCATGATCTTGAATGCTAATGCAGCGAAAGGTTCTTCATCAGAAGAATGTCTCTCTACTTCATTACCATCTAAGTCAACACCTTTGATAGCTGGGATATCTGTTGGAGCTGGCATGTACTCGATAACTGCATCGATTAACTTCTGTACACCTTTGTTTCTGTAAGCAGAACCACAGCAAACAGGTACAGCAGTACATTCACATGTAGCTTTTCTTAATACTTTCTTCATCTCCTCAACAGATGGTTCCTCACCCTCAAGGTACATCATCATTAAGTCATCATCTAACTCGCAGACTTTCTCTACTAATTCTGCATGATAAAGTTCAGCTTCATCAGCCATATCACCTAAATCATCTGTTACAGTGATATCGTCACCTTTATCATCATTGTAGATATAAGCCTTCATCTCGAATAAGTCGATAATTCCTTTGAAATCGTCCTCTTTACCGATTGGCAACTGAAGACAGATAGCATTTTTTCCTAATCTTGTACGAATCTGATCAACAGCTCCGTAGAAGTTAGCACCTAAGATGTCCATCTTGTTAATGAAAGCCATTCTAGGTACGTTGTAGGTATCAGCCTGACGCCATACGTTTTCTGACTGTGGTTCAACACCACCCTTTGCACAGAATACGCCGACAGCACCATCAAGTACACGAAGGGAACGCTCTACCTCTACAGTAAAGTCTACGTGTCCAGGAGTATCAATGATGTTGATACGATGCTCTAAAGCACCTTTCTTTGGTTTTGTGAACTCTTCCAAAGTCCAGTGGCATGTAGTAGCGGCTGATGTAATTGTGATACCTCTTTCCTGCTCCTGTTCCATCCAGTCCATGGTAGCAGTACCTTCATGAGTATCACCAATCTTATAGTTAACACCGGTATAGTAAAGAATACGCTCTGTTAATGTTGTTTTACCAGCATCAATATGAGCCATAATACCAATGTTTCTGGTTCTCTCTAATGGATATTCTCTTCCAGCCAAGGTTTTTCCTCCTTAATTTACTACGCCGATATGCGCAGAACATTTTTATAATACTTGAGAGCAAAGTTGCTTTGCTCCCGGTATCTATTCATATGGCAAATGATATTAGAAGCGGTAATGAGCGAATGCTTTGTTTGCTTCTGCCATTTTGTGCATATCTTCTTTTCTCTTAACAGATGCACCTGTGTTGTTAGCTGCATCCATGATTTCATTTGCAAGTCTTTCTTCCATGGTCTTCTCACCTCTGTTACGTGAGAAAGTTGTTAACCAACGAAGTCCTAAAGCCTGACGACGGTCTGGTCTAACTTCGATTGGTACCTGGTATGTTGCACCACCAATACGTCTAGCCTTTACTTCAAGAACAGGCATAACGTTATTCATGGCTTCTTCAAATACCTCAAGAGCAGGTCTTTCTGTTTTCTCTTCTACTCTTGCGAAAGCTCCATATACAATTTTCTGTGCTACACCTTTCTTACCATCTAACATAATGTTGTTGACAAGCTTTGTAACGACTTTGTTATTGTAAATTGGATCTGCTAATACGTCTCTTTTCTGAGTATGTCCTTTACGTGGCACGGTTCTTCCCTCCTTAATCATAATTTACTATACAGGTCTTCCCTGCATTTACTGTGTCCGGTTTCCCGGCTCTGCAACATTTGCAATGAAAGTTCAATGCAACATGTTGTCAGTGAACTTCATTTCGATTAATTCAACGGTACTCACATGTGTAAAATGGGCAAGCCCATCTCGGAACAAAATCTTGTTCCCCCTTAGTGTTCGTGCGGAAATATATCTCTAGTGAAACAATTCCAACACTAAACCTTTTAGTTCTGTTTGTGATACTATTGGTTTTACTTCATTCTGTAATCAAAAATTACTTAGAAGCCTTTGGTCTCTTAGCGCCGTATTTAGAACGAGCCTGTTTTCTGTTAGCAACACCTGCTGTATCAAGTGTACCACGGATGATGTGATATCTTGTACCTGGTAAGTCCTTAACACGTCCACCACGGATCATAACAACGCTATGCTCCTGTAAGTTGTGTCCTTCACCTGGAATGTAGCTTGTTACTTCGATTCCGTTAGAGAGACGTACTCTGGCGATCTTTCTAAGAGCTGAGTTAGGTTTTTTAGGAGTAGCTGTCTTAACAGCTGTACAAACACCTCTCTTCTGTGGAGAAGGAGCATCTGTAGGTCTCTTCTGTAAAGAGTTGTAACCCTTCTGAAGTGCAGGTGCTGTAGACTTCTTAACAGATGTCTGACGTCCTTTTCTTACTAACTGGTTAAATGTTGGCATTATTTTCACCTCCTGTTAATATTATGTGAACAAAAAAGTTCAAACTGCATGCCTTTTTGTGCACGCTAAATTATTATATAGGTGTCCATCCCAGATGTCAAGCACTTTTACATAGATTTTTCTTACGCTTTTAAAGCATTTCCAATATCTGGCTTTTTATACCAGATATTGTGATTATGAAAAAAGAGGAACAGATTTTCATCCATTCCTCTCTTATTTCAATATCTTATTCTTCTACTGGTGCAAATTCTTCATCTGCAAAAGAATCGTCATCAAAATCAATCTCGTCATTTTCATTGACATCAGAATCAAGTTTGATATTGCGGTATCTCTTCATACCTGTACCAGCCGGGATCAGTTTACCAATGATTACGTTTTCTTTCATACCGATCAGTGGATCAACTTTTCCTTTGATAGCTGCTTCTGTCAGAACTTTTGTTGTCTCCTGGAAGGAAGCTGCCGATAAGAAGGAGTTCGTAGCTAAGGAAGCTTTGGTAATACCAAGTAATACCTGTTTTCCTTCTGCCATTTCTTTTCCTTCACTCTCAAGCAGTTCATTTGTATCCTCAAAATCAAGAGTATCTACTAATGTTCCCGGAAGCATATCAGAATCACCGTTTGTCTCAACGCGGACTTTCTGCAACATCTGACGTACGATCAACTCGATATGTTTGTCGTTGATCTCAACACCCTGTAAACGGTATACACGCTGAACCTCGCGGAGCATGTAATCCTGAACGGCACGAACACCTTTGATCTTTAAGATGTCATGTGGATTTACAGAACCTTCGGTCAACTCGTCACCAGCTTCAAGTACTGCGCCGTCCATTACTTTGATTCTGGAACCGTAAGGGATTAAGTATGCCTTAGATTCACCAGTCTCATTGTTTGTAACGATGATCTCACGTTTCTTCTTAGTATCTTTGATGTTAGCTACGCCACCAAATTCTGTGATAATGGCAAGTCCTTTCGGTTTTCTTGCCTCGAAAATTTCTTCGACACGAGGAAGACCCTGTGTGATATCGGTACCGGCAACACCACCTGTATGGAAAGTACGCATGGTAAGCTGTGTACCAGGCTCACCGATGGACTGTGCTGCGATGATACCAACAGCCTCACCAACCTGAACTGCCTGACCGGTAGCCATGTTTGCTCCATAACATTTTGCACATACACCCATATGGGAGCGGCAGGATAATACGGTACGGATCTTCACTTTCTCGATTGGATTGCCATTCTCATCAACACCACGGCTCATAACTTCTGCTGCACGTTTTGGTGTGATCATATGGTTTGCCTTTACAATGACATTGCCATCTTTATCACAAATTGTATTGCAGGAGAAACGACCTGTAATACGTTCCTGAAGACTTTCTATCTCTTCTTTTCCATCCATGAATGCAGTTACCCACATACCAGGGATTTCTCTGTTCTTGCCCTCACAGCAGTCAGATTCACGAACGATCATATGCTGTGATACGTCTACAAGACGTCTCGTAAGGTATCCGGAATCGGCTGTACGAAGCGCTGTATCGGACATACCTTTTCGTGCTCCATGCGCAGACATGAAGTACTCCAATACATCAAGACCATCACGGAAGTTGGATTTGATAGGCAGCTCGATTGTTCTACCGGTTGTATCAGCCATCAAACCACGCATACCAGCAAGCTGTTTGATCTGTTTATCAGAACCACGGGCTCCGGAATCCGCCATCATGAAGATGTTGTTGTATTTATCAAGACCTTCCAGAAGCACTTTTGTAAGCTCATCATCGGTCTCTTTCCATGTCTCAACAACTTCTTTGTAACGTTCTTCCTCTGTAATAAGACCACGTTTGTACTGTTTTGTAATTCTGTCTACTGTATCCTGAGCTGCTTTGATCATTGCAGGTTTCTCTGGTGGAACCGTCATATCGGAAATGGATACGGTCATCGCTGCTCTTGTGGAATATTTGTAACCCATAGCTTTTACAGCATCCAGAACTTCTGCTGTCTTGGTAGCACCATGGATATTGATTACTTTTTCAAGAATCTGTTTGTTCTGTTTCTTGGCAACAAGGAAATCTACTTCCAGTTTTAATTCATTGCCAGGAATGCTTCTGTCAACAAATCCTAAATCCTGAGGAATGATCTCATTGAAGATGAAACGTCCTAATGTGGACTCAACAACTCCTGTGATTTCTTTTCCATCCGGCATTGTCTTTGTCATACGGACTTTGATTCTGGAGTGAAGTGTTACTGCTCCGTTCTCGTATGCAAGGATTGCTTCGTTGACACTCTTGAAGATCTTGCCCTCTCCCTTAGCTCCCGGTCTCTCCTGTGTTAAATAGTAGATACCAAGGACCATATCCTGTGAAGGAACTGCTACAAGACCACCGTCAGATGGTTTTAACAGGTTGTTCGGTGAGAGAAGCATAAATCTACACTCAGCCTGAGCCTCTACAGATAATGGAAGATGTACAGCCATCTGGTCACCATCGAAGTCGGCGTTGAACGCGGTACATACCAATGGATGTAACTTGATTGCTTTACCTTCTACTAAGATTGGCTCGAATGCCTGAATACCTAATCTATGCAGTGTAGGAGCACGGTTTAACATAACCGGATGCTCTTTGATAACGTCTTCTAAGACATCCCAAACTTCTGTCTGGAGTCTCTCGACCATTTTCTTAGCACTCTTGATGTTGTGTGCAGATCCGTTGGCAACAAGTTCTTTCATAACGAAAGGTTTGAATAATTCAATTGCCATCTCTTTTGGAAGACCACACTGATAAATCTTTAATTTTGGCTCAACACAGATAACGGAACGTCCTGAATAGTCAACACGTTTACCAAGTAAGTTCTGTCTGAAACGACCGGATTTACCTTTTAACATATCGGATAAGGATTTTAATGCTCTGTTTCCTGGTCCTGTAACCGGACGTCCACGACGACCGTTATCGATCAGGGCATCAACAGCTTCCTGTAACATACGTTTCTCGTTACGAACGATAATATCAGGAGCTCCTAACTCAAGAAGTCTTCTCAAACGGTTATTTCTGTTGATAATTCTTCTATATAAATCATTCAAATCAGAGGTGGCAAAACGTCCACCATCCAACTGAACCATTGGACGAAGATCTGGTGGGATAACCGGTACAACGGTCATGATCATCCATTCTGGTTTGTTTCCAGATTCACGGAATGCTTCTACAACTTCCAGTCTCTTAATGATTCTGGCACGTTTCTGACCAGTTGCATCTTCTAACTCTGCTTTTAATTCAGCAGAATCTTTTTCCAGATCAATCGCCTGTAATAATTCCTGAATTGCCTCAGCACCCATTCCCACACGGAATGCATTGCCGTACTGTTCTCTTGCATCCTGGTATTCTCCTTCGGAAAGTACCTGTTTGTACTGTAATGCAGTATTGCCTGCATCCAATACGATGTAAGAAGCAAAGTATAAAACTTTCTCCAATGTTCTTGGAGATAAGTCAAGGATCAATCCCATACGGGATGGAATTCCTTTGAAGTACCAGATATGGGATACAGGTGCAGCAAGCTCGATGTGTCCCATACGCTCTCTACGAACGCTGGATTTTGTGATCTCAACGCCACAACGGTCGCAGACAACGCCCTTGTAACGAATTTTCTTATATTTACCGCAATGACATTCCCAGTCTTTGCTAGGTCCAAAAATCTTCTCACAGAAAAGACCATCTTTTTCCGGTTTCAATGTTCTATAGTTGATTGTTTCCGGTTTTTTAACTTCACCGCGGGACCATTCTCTGATCTTTTCCGGGGATGCTAAACCAATACGGATGGCATCAAATGAAACAGACTGGTTAATTGCCTCTTTATTTGTTGTTTCTGGCATCTATGACACTCCCTTTCTCTACTTTACAGAATCGACTCTCTTTATCGGTCTGTGCGGATGCACAGACCTTAAATGCTTATTGATTATTTACTCTTCGAAATTGTCTTCCGGCATATCATCGTAAAAATCAGAGTCATCATCTGCATCGGTGTCTTCCTCTTCTTCTACGTCAACAAGTTCTTCGTTTTCAGAATCAAATTCTTTCTTTGTGAATCCCATCTTGGAGAATGATTCACTGTCTTCAAAAGCGAAATCTTTATCGCCTGAAATAATGGAGTTCAGGTCGGTGTTACCGTACTCACTTGTTTCCATTAATTCAACTTCATTTCCTTCGTCATCTAATACTGTGACATCAAGTCCTAAGGACTGTAACTCTTTCAGTAATACCTTGAATGATTCTGGAATTCCCGGTTCAGGAATATTATCACCTTTGATAATTGCCTCATAAGTCTTAACACGTCCTACAACGTCATCAGACTTCACTGTAAGGATTTCCTGTAAGGTATATGCTGCACCGTAAGCTTCCAGTGCCCAAACCTCCATCTCACCGAATCGCTGTCCACCGAACTGCGCTTTACCACCAAGTGGCTGCTGGGTAACTAAGGAGTAAGGACCAGTAGAACGTGCATGGATCTTATCATCTACCAGGTGGTGCAGTTTCAGGTAATGCATGTGTCCGATTGTTACAGGTGAATCAAATGGTTCTCCGGTACGTCCATCACGCAGCTGAACTTTTCCATCACGGGAAATTGGAACACCTTTCCACAGTGCTCTGTGGTCTCTGTTGTCCCATAAGTACTTCATAACTTCTTCGCCAAGTACATCTTTGTATTTTGCTTCAAAATCTTCCCATTCGAAGTTTACATAATCATTAGCCAATTCCAGTGTATCCTGGATATCAATTTCCTTTGCACCATCAAATACTGGTGTTGCAATATTGAATCCCAATGCTTTTGCAGCAAGACTCAGGTGAATCTCAAGGACCTGACCGATATTCATACGGGAAGGTACACCTAATGGATTCAATACGATATCAAGAGGACGACCATTTGGAAGGAACGGCATATCTTCTACAGGTAATACACGGGAAACGACACCCTTGTTACCATGACGGCCGGCCATCTTATCACCGACAGAGATTTTTCTCTTCTGTGCAATGTAAATGCGGACTGCCTGGTTTACTCCTGGAGATAACTCATCTCCGTTTTCTCTTGTAAATACTTTGGCTTCCACAACGATACCATATTCGCCGTGAGGAACTTTTAAGGAAGTATCACGTACTTCTCTTGCCTTCTCACCAAAAATTGCACGGAGAAGTCTCTCTTCTGCTGTCAGTTCTGTCTCTCCCTTAGGAGTAACTTTTCCGACTAAGATATCACCGGCACGAACCTCTGCACCGATACGGATAATACCTCTTTCATCAAGGTCTTTTAATGCATCATCACCGACACCTGGAACGTCACGAGTAATCTCCTCCGGTCCTAATTTAGTGTCACGTGCTTCTGCTTCATATTCTTCAATATGGATGGATGTATAAACATCATCCTGTACAAGTCTCTCACTTAAAAGAACAGCATCCTCGTAGTTATAACCTTCCCAGGTCATAAATCCGATCAATGGGTTCTTACCAAGTCCAAGTTCTCCGTTAGAAGTAGATGGTCCGTCTGCGATAACCTCACCAACCTCTACATGGTCACCCTTGAATACGATTGGTCTCTGATTGTAGCAGTTTGACTGGTTACTTCTTGAAAACTTTGTAAGTTTGTATACATCTCTTGTTCCATCATCATTTTTTACAATGATCTGATTGGACTCAGAGCTTTCAATTGTACCTGCTTTTTTTGCAACAACGCAGACACCTGAGTCAACGGCCGCTTTTGTCTCCATACCTGTACCAACAACAGGAGCTTCTGTTGTAAGAAGAGGTACTGCCTGACGCTGCATGTTTGATCCCATCAGCGCACGGTTCGCATCATCGTTCTGTAAGAACGGAATTAATGCAGTCGCAACAGAGAATACCATCTTAGGAGATACGTCCATGTAATCAAACATGGTCTTCTCATATTCCTGTGTCTCATCCAGATAACGACCAGATACAGAATTACGAACAAAATGTCCCTCTGCATCAAGTGCCTCGTTCGCCTGTGCTACATGGTAATTATCCTCTTCATCCGCTGTCATGTAGACTACTTCATCTGTGACACGAGGATTCTTTGGATCTGATTTATCAATCTTACGGTATGGAGCTTCAATGAAACCATACTCATTAATACGCGCATAACTTGCCAGTGAGTTGATCAGACCGATGTTAGGACCTTCAGGCGTCTCAATTGGACACATACGTCCATAGTGAGAATAATGAACGTCTCGAACCTCGAATCCGGCACGGTCTCTGGACAAACCACCAGGTCCCAATGCAGATAAACGTCTCTTGTGAGTCAGCTCACCAAGAGGGTTGTTCTGATCCATGAACTGAGACAGCTGGGAAGAACCGAAGAACTCTTTCACTGCTGCAGTTACCGGTTTGATGTTAATTAAACTCTGTGGAGAAATACCATCCAGGTCAAGTGTCGTCATTCTTTCACGGACAACTCTCTCTAATCTGGAAAGTCCGATTCTGTACTGGTTCTGTAATAATTCGCCAACCGCACGGATACGTCTGTTACCCAAATGGTCGATATCATCATCATGACCAATACCATACTCTAAATGCATATTGTAATTGATGGATGCGAAGATATCATCTTTTGTAATATGCTTTGGAATCAGATCATGTACATTTTTCTTAATTGCTTCTTTTAAATCTTCCACATCCGGATTTTCTTCCATTAACTGTGCAAGAATCGGGTAGTAAACTAATTCTGTAATGCCAAGTTCCTTTGGATCGCAGTCAACGTAATGTCTTAAATCTACCATCATAGAAGAAAGAACTTTTACGTTTCTTGTCTCAGTCTGAATCCATACATATGGAACTGCTGCATTCTGGATATCATCAGCTAAAGAACGGGTTACTTCTGTACCTGCTTCTGCAATGATCTCACCAGTTGTCACATCAACAACATCTTCTGCAAGAACATGTCCGTTGATACGGTTCTTTAATGCTAACTTCTTATTGAACTTATAACGACCTACCTTTGCAAGATCATATCTTCTTGGGTCAAAGAACATAGCATTAATAAGGCTCTCCGCACTTTCTACTGAAAGCGGCTCGCCTGGTCTGATTTTCTTATATAATTCAAGAAGTCCTTCTTCGTAATTTGTAGCAACATCCTTGCCAAAACTTGCAACGATCTTAGGTTCCTCACCAAATAAATCAATGATTTCCTGGTTGCTTCCAACACCAAGCGCACGGATCAATACTGTGATCGGCACTTTTCTGGTTCTATCTACACGAACGTAAAATACGTCATTGGAGTCTGTTTCATACTCTAACCAAGCTCCACGGTTTGGAATTACAGTACAAGAATACAATTGTTTACCCACTTTATCGTGAGCGATACCATAATAGATACCAGGGGAACGAACCAACTGGCTGACGATTACTCGCTCTGCACCATTGATTACGAAAGTTCCAGTTTCAGTCATCAAAGGAAGGTCGCCCATGAAAATTTCATGCTCGTTGATTTCATCAGTTTCTTTGTTGTGAAGTCTTACCTTTACCTTTAAAGGTGCTGCATATGTTGCGTCTCTTTCTTTGCACTCAGGGATTGTGTACTTTACATCATCTTCGCATAATGTAAAATCCACAAATTCCAGACTCAGATGACCGCTGTAATCTGCAATCGGAGAGATATCGTCGAAAACTTCTTTTAAGCCTTCGTCCAAAAACCACTTATAGGAGTCTTTCTGAACTTCTATAAGGTTTGGCATTTCCAATACCTCTTTCTGTCTTGAGTAACTCATACGCATGCCTTTTCCGGCTTTCACCGGACGTATTCTGTTTTTCTCCATTGACGTTTCACCTCTCGTTTTTATTCTCAACAAACAAATTGCCTGTTGTATTGCATCTACCGCCTGTATATACGGTATGTGAACACTCACATCTTATGGCTATAAGCCTACTGCACCACAATAGTGCAACGTATATTATATATCAAGTCAAGTAAAATCGTCAAGACAAATTTCATTTTTTCTAATAAATTTATTAGTATTTATAAAAAAGAAGAAACAGATACCTACTTGTAGTATTTTGTGTATCTGTTTCTTCTATATATAGTGTCTTATATTTCTATTTTGTCTTATGTATTATTTCAAAGCTGCAGTCGCTATCATTTATTCACACTGGAATCCTGCGACTTCATTCTTCAATGATTCTGCGATGTTCACATTCTTCTCGACAGATTCATTAATTCCGGTCATATGACCTGCAAGTTCAGAAGTATACTCTGCCGCATTAGACACGCCCGCTGCGCTCTGGTTCACTGCATTGGATACGCCATCTGCAGCCTCCGAAATTTCATTTGCAGCCCGGCGGAGATTCTCTGCTACACTCTGAAGATCCTGCATCATCTCATTCATCTGTACGGCATCCTCATTGTAAGTCTCACCGGATTCAACCATTCCCTTGTAGTCATTCAATACATCCTGATTTACAAAATCAAGCATCTTGCCCGCATTTCCAGCTAAGTTTTCTACCGATTCTGTTACCATCTTACTGATATTCTGAATTCCATTAGCTGTATTTCTGCTTTCATCCGCAAGCTTCCGAATCTCATCTGCAACGACCGCAAAGCCTTTTCCGGCTTCCCCGGCTCTTGCTGCTTCAATGGAAGCATTCAATGCAAGAAGATTTGTCTGTGAAGAAATTGACAAGATCTCATCTGTAAGCTTATTGATCTCTTCCACCTGTTTGCTCTGTTCAATCGCAGTGGAAAGTTCTCCTGAAATACGCGCCACCATATCGGCTGCAGACACCTGGCTTGCAGTTGCATCTGCCTTCATACCCTCTGCCTTCTGGCGGATACTGTCCACACGTTCAAGTCCCTCTCCTGTCTTATCTGCCATAACTGTGATGTCTTTTCGGATGCTCTCAATATTTTCAGTAATATTAATAACGGTTGCGGATACTTCCTCCATGCTGGCTGCCAGCTGTTCCATCGTTGCAGATGTACCTGTGATCTTATCGCCCGCTGCGCGGACTCCGTTGTCAACACTCGCCGCTGTATGTTCGAGTTCTCCGGAACCTTTTTTTATCTTCTCGATCAGATTTCTCAACACATCTATAAACTGATTGAATCCCCGGACCATCTGTCCGATCTCATCGTTGCCTCTGACCTTCAGATGTGCAGTAAGATCACCACTTCCCCCATCAATCTCAGTGATCATCTTCATGAGATCTCTGGTTGCTGCGCGCATTGGCTTCACAACGCCGATCAGAATAACAAGAATTCCAGCTATTCCAACAAGAATAGATACCGCAGCCATTCCAACGCACACCTTGGAAACTGCCTGATAAGTAGCATGTGCCTGGGCTGTTGCCTCATCCATCTCATTCACACTCTTCTGCTGGATTCCGGTAATATAAGCATTCACCTCTTCCATGCAGACACGGATCACATTGACTTCGATGGAAACTTTTCCGTTCTTTCCATCGTCGTATTTTTCCATGGCATTGTCCATACGTTCCAGAACGTTGTTCACACCATCATAGATTTTCTGCATAATCTGCTTCTGTCCGTCACCCTCTGTGGCATCATACATCTGCTGCACAAGATCAGCCACAGCCTCCCGATCCGCTGCATAATCATTTCTGGCTTCTGTATGGCTTGTCTCACCTTTTGTTGTCGCAAGATAACGATAGAAATCCTTCTGCACTGCTTCAAGACTATACTGTATGTTGTAAGCATTCTGCAGATCCGGCACTTTGCTGTCTGTGACATCTTTGATCGAATGGTTCATCTTCACCATTGCCTCATAGTTGATCACATTTGATACCATGGTCACAGCTACCATCAGTACAAGAATCGCCACCAGTTTGACTGCCATGCTGCTGTTTCTGGTTTTTTTAGCAGTTTTCTTTGTCACTGCGCTTTTCTCCTTTTTCACTGACCACTGTTTTTTCTGTTTTGGAATTATCGTTTTCTTTTCGTTTTCCTGCGTTTTGTTCTTCATGTGGTTCGCACCTTTTCTATTTTCGTATTATCACTATTGTACATTCTTTTTTCAGTGAAAGCAATGGTTATTCATCATTTTTACCAACAAATGTCAAAAAACGACATATAATTGCATGTGCGCAAAAAAAGCCATGGTGCACACACCATGGCTTTAAAATAGCTAATTCTTCAAAAATAATGAAATTATTTAAGAGTAACTTTAGCGCCTTCAGCTTCAAGTTTAGCTTTGATATCATCAGCTGTAGCTTTGTCAGCTGCTTCTTTAAGGATCTTAGGAGCTCCATCAACTAAGTCCTTAGCTTCTTTTAATCCTAATCCTGTTGCTTCACGAACAACTTTGATAACTTTAACTTTGTTTGGTCCAACTTCTGTTAACTCTACGTCGAACTCTGTTTTCTCTTCAGCTGCTGCTGCTTCTCCGCCTGCTGCTGCTACTACAACGCCTGCTGCTGCAGATACGCCAAATTCTTCTTCACAAGCTTTTACTAAATCATTTAATTCTAATACGCTTAACTCTTTGATAGCTTCAATAAATTCTGCTGTTGTTAATTTTGCCATTTTAATTTCCTCCATTAAAATTTAATTATTGACCGGCTGTTACCGGTGATTCTTGATTTCATTCCTGTCTGACAGGATCTCTGTTTGCTGATTAAGCCTCAGCTGGAGCTTCTGCTTCTTCTGCCGGAGCAGCTTCTGTAGCTACTGCACCACCGTTCTCTGCGATCTGGTTAAGAACACGAGCAAGGTTGGTGATAGGAGACTGTAAGCTTCCAAGTAATTTGGAAAGAAGTTCTTCTCTTGATGGTACGTTTGCGATAGCTTTCATACCATTTGCATCGTAGAAAGTTCCTTCTACAACACCGGCTTTGATTTCAAGAGCTGGAGCTGTCTTTGCAAATTTTGCTAAGATTCTTGCTGGAGCTGTTGCATCGTCTTTAGAAATAGCGAATGCGCTTGGTCCTTCAAGAGACTCTTTTAAGCTTTCGAATTCAGTTCCTGCAATAGCACGGTTAACTAATGTATTCTTATAAACTTTGTAAGAAACACCAGCTTCTCTTAATGCTTTACGTAACTGAGTATCTTCTGCAACAGTAAGTCCACGGTAGTCAACAACTACTACTGACTGTGCATCTTTGATGTTTTCAGAAATTTCCTGTACGATAGGCTGTTTAAGTTCTACTTTTGCCACGAATCGTGCACCTCCTTTTATTATTTTGGGCAGTGATCAAAAACCACTGCATGACTGCATAAAAGACGTTGAGGTTTATCACTAAAAAACCTCTCTGTCAAAGACAGAGAGGTATAAAATCATAAATGATTCTGCTATAGATGAAATTCATCTATAAGATCTCCTCGGTAGGTCTAGTGTTACGCCTGTCAGGCACCTACTGTCTTCGGCAATATGCAAGACGCTGTTCTCACAACGCCTTGTGCATTATAACATTGTATATTGGGGTTGTCAACAAAAATTAAAAATAATTCTGATTACTGAGCAATCTTAACTACGTTTAATTTTACACCAGGTCCCATTGTAGAAGTGATTGTTGCACTCTTAATGTACTGACCTTTTAAGCTTGAAGGCTTAGCTTTGTTGATAGCTCCCATAAGGGTCTGGAAGTTGTCGCTTAACTGTTCTTCTGTAAAAGAAGCTTTTC
>ERZ773209.1308-NODE-1308-length-15064-cov-3.912319_pt1 | contig 15064 bp, 10 predicted proteins | sample MGYA00511109_ERZ773209 | MGnify/ENA primary metagenome ERZ773209 (study PRJEB29015, sample SAMEA2737786) | human gut metagenome | biome: human gut; feature: human-associated habitat; material: faeces | place: China | collected 2012 ...
TATACTGTCGATGTATTTTTGCAGCTTCTTGTCCGGATAGGTCTGCAGGGAGTAACTGGCTCCTTCTATTGTTTTGTATACGTCGGTATCGTCGAAAGAGAATCCTTCTACTTTATATGTATCGCTGGGGTGGGCCGCTTTTATAAAGTTTTCGTAACGCCCTGTCTCTTCGCATTTGCTGAATGCCAAAGGAATGGTTACCTCGCGGCTTGCCTTCAAGCGTTGTCCCCAGAAACTGTCCGTCACTTTGACGGAGGTAAAAGGTACAGGGTCAATAGGATACCCATGATTAATTTGTGCATTTCCTGTGATGCAGAGGCAAGTCAGGAATGTTGCAGTCAGAATGTTTTTCATCTTGGTATTATTTTAGAATGAATAGCTCGTTTCTTTGTTATGGGGTGGGAACGACCGGTTTGATTGTTCCGTCCGGATTGAATTCCATCCGGTCGATACAAACTTCGCGGTGTACACCGGGGCCTTTATCTTTGTCCAGGTAATTTTTATTGATACGATGGTACACGATATACCACTCATCCGTACCCGGTTTACGAACTACGGAATTATGTGCCGTACCATAAATTTCTTTCGACGGATCTTGTATCATCACAATCGGGTCCTTAGCTACCTTAATCGGACCTAGAGGAGAATCCGATGTGCCGTATGCCACATGATAGTTCGCTGAACCCGTATCATCTACCGACCACAGGAAGTAATATAATCCCTGACGATAGAACACGTATGGCGCTTCACGATACGCATAATCTTTCAATGTACCTCCTTTCGGAGTCATCACCTTCAATGTTTCCTTCTTGATAGACACCATGTCATCGTTCAGTTCAGCTCCGGCCATATAGCCATTACCCCAATACAAATAAGACTTACCGGAAACCGGATCGGTAAACACATCCACGTCAATCTGCTGTCCGTGTCCCACCGGAGAATCTGTAATGATAGGTTTGCCCATATCTTTGAAAGGCCCTACAGGAGAGTCAGCTACAGCCACTCCGATTTTCTTGCCTGAATCATCGTTCGGATTGCCACTGTAATAGAAGAAATATTTATATTTCCCATCAATCAGTTTTTCTTCAATAGCCGGTGCCCAGGCATTTCCATTCGCCCAAGGTACCTGCGGAGAACGCAAATCCAGCATCACACCTTCGTAAGTCCAGTCCTTCATGTCAGCCGAAGAGAATACGGTAAAATACCATCCTCCCCATCCCGGCTGTCCGTCTGTAGTAGAATAAATATAATAACGTTGAGTTTGCTGTGAATAAAGCACTTCAGGGTCTGCATGGAATCCTGGCAATACCGGATTTACCGGCAGTTCACCCAGTTCAGCTGGTTTACCCCATTTGTCTGTAATTCGTTTCAGTTCTGCACGGGTAATAGGAATGATGGTACCATGACGAGGATGGAAATTCATCTTTACTGCATGATCTATCACCTTGAAGTTTTTCAAGTCGGTTGTTTCCGTGAACTGATAAGCTCCCTTCATATACACATCATACATCAAGATGTACTTGTCCTGTCCAATCAGCTTGAACGTACCGGCTCCTTCCACCGCTTCCTTTGTCTGCTGTTTGTAATCCGGTTGTTCCTCCCATTCTCCGGAAGTCAGCAAACGAGTGGTTGCCACTTTAATACCGTTACCGTGTCCTTCCGTTTTATAGAAAAGATGATATACCCCATCTTTATAAAACATTCCGTTTGGATCGTTCATCCAACCATATACCGGAGTATGGTGATAAACCGGACGGAACATTTCCTTGTTCGTCATGTCAAATGAATCTGACATTTTCAGTTCCTTCCAGCAAAGCGCGTTTGCAGGAACACCTTGTATATCAATAGAAATATGTTGCCCTTTATAAGCCGATAACTCAAATGGTACGTATGAATCCACTCTCTCCCGAGCCAAACGTACATTCATGAGAGTACCTTTCTGTTCGTTATCTTTTACAATGCAAATTTTACCTTCTGGTGCATCATCTTGTATGGGAAGAAGCAAATAATCTTCGGTAACATCCAAAGAAACAATGTTTTGTTCACTTACCAAATGACGAATTGTCCATGAAGAATCAGCCTGTACCACTGATGTCAGTCCTAAAAAAAGCCCCAATAGGGTTACTTTCATTGTATATGCATACTTTCTCATAAAATTATGTTTTTAGTATATATCGCTATGTTATTTCCTTTTTCTTCCTTGTTGACATAAGGAAGAAAAAGGAAAATCTATCTTATTATTCATACCCCTTATTCTGAGTGTACAACCCAGGGATATAATACATCTGATTATAAGGTATCGGAAAGAATTCATTCTTACCTGCAGTAAAATGAGCATCTTTATAATATTGCCCATAAGTCTGTCCTTCATAAACATCATGCTGTTCACTCTCAAAATATGCGTTCAATGTCTTAGATGCAATTCCCCAACGACGCAAATCAAAGAAACGTCCATTTTCCATGGCCATTTCCAGACGACGTTCCCAACGCAAACACTTACGGGCAATTTCCTTAGTTGAAAAATAATTGTCCGGATAAAGCGCAATATCACACTGATTTTTTGCATAGCTGATATGCTTGTCAATTGACTTAGCTGCACGGTCACGGATATCATTCACAATCTTCTCAGCTTCGCTCAGTCTGTTCTGTTCAATCAATGCTTCCGCACGCATCAACATCACGTCTGTGTAACGGAATACATAATCATTCATTGCAAAAGCCTGCCATGAACCATTATAGGTCTCTCCTTCAGAACGCTGAGGAACTTCCTTCAACGAAGTATAGTATCCATACGTATTCGGTGTACGTGAATTGGCAGTAGTCATCGTATATTCAGCCTCATACTTGTAAGGGAAAGTGGGCATACCTACGGTATGGAACAAACGCGGATCCCATTTCTGGCTGGTAGGCTGACCATTAATCGGATAATCAATCTCGTTGTTATAATCATCAAACATCGGAAGGCCGTTCTTGGTCTTGAAGGCGTTCACCAAATTTTGAGAAGGTTTGTGGAAATCCCATCCGCAAGACCACATCTGCCAGCAACCATTCAGCATGTTAGACCAGTTAGCACGTCCATAAGTTGTATTATCATCTTCATAGTCAGAACACTGCACTGCAAAGACAGACTCCTTGCTATTCTTGTAGGCCGGCAAGAAAATATCTCCATAATCTTCCAAATATCCATAACCAGAAGATATCACATCATCCGTATAATCAATCACCTTCTGCATGTATTCAGAGTTGATATGTCCCTCACCAGTAGTAGCTTCATATCCGTCTCCCCATGCTAAAGTCAGATAACATTTAGCCAAATAAGCAGCTGCTGCAATCTTATTAGCCCGACCATCTTCACCTGGTTCTTTCACCGGCAAAACATCATAAGCTGCTTTGAAATCATCAATGACTTTTTGGAACAACTGCTGGTAATTCAAGGCTGTATTGCTGACCTTTTCATACGAATTATCTTCCACTACTTGTTCATCAATCCAAGGAACCTGACGGAACACCGTCAGCAGTTTAAAATAAAAATGTCCACGCAAGAAACGCATTTCTGCTACACGCTGCGTTTTCACATCTTCGCCCAACTGGTCTCCATTACGTTCCAGCGCAAGCAATGCACGGTTACAACGGGAAATAGCTACATACAAACGATACCACAATTCATCCATCTCACCAGGAGTGGTAGCTGTCAATGTAGTCCAAATATCAAAAGCATGATAACCTGTATCCGTAGTTCCTGAACCACCTTTCAGACAGTCATCCGAACTCACGTCGCCATAAGGAAACAAGTTGAACGGATAAGTGTACCAACAATCGCCCAACATAGCGTAAGCCGCATTCACCATTTTCTCCGGATCAGAGAAGGCCTTATCTTCGTTTACTACTGCAGTCGGAGTATAATTCAAAAAATCTTCACAGCTACTCAATGACAAACCCAGTGCACAAGCTGCCAGCAATATATATTTTTTCATCATATTCATTATTTTAAATTAGAAACCAATTTGTAAACCAAATGATACAGAAGTTGCAAGCGGGTAATTCCAGTTCGGGTTTTCCGGGTCCGGACAAGTCAGACTCTTGCTCTTAATAGTCAGCAGGTTTTGACCTGACAGATAGATTCTTGCGCTAGACATCTTAAACTTGGACAAGAAAGTAGCAGGTACTGTGTATCCCAATTGGAGGGTACGCAATTTCATGTATGAACCATTTTCTACATAGTAGCTAGAAGCTCTACCTTCATCCGCAGTGTTATTGGTAGTCAAAGCCGGAATAGTAGAGCTGGTGTTGTTGGTATTCCAAGCACCCAGTAAACGGGTTCCTTTGTTAGAGCCAGCATCTACAATACTCCAGAAGTCTGTCTGTGCTTTCTGGTTGTTATATACATCCTGATTGCAAACGCCCTGCCAGAACATTGTCAAATCGAAGTTCTTGTAGTTCAACGCAATGTTCAAGCCATAAGAGAAAGCAGGAACCGGATTATAAATCCACTCTTGGTCATCTTGAGTAATGATTCCGTTTCCATCTACATCTTTATATTTTAAACCACCTACACGGGCATTAGCCTGTCCGGATTTATCTACTTCTTCTTGAGTCTGGAACAAGCCTTCTACAATATAACCTACTGAAGAACCATAAGGCATGCCTGACTGTACCAAGTTTTCTCTAGAAGTATGGGCGTAAGCTCCTGTCGTAGTCGACGGCAGATAAGTAACCTTGTTACGGAAGAAGTCTACATTGGCATTGATATCCAAACCTAGTCCACAGGCCAGTGACTTACGGTATCCTACGTTGAATTCCATACCCCAGTTGCGTAAAGAAGGACCATTCAACCAAGAAGCACCTCCTTCACCAATGGCACCCAAGTAAGCCGGATTAATCAACATATCACTGACATTCTTCACATATCCATCGATAGTACCATACAAACTACCATTCAAGAGTGTAAAATCTGTACCCACGTTATACTGTGTAGCAGATTCCCATTTCAAGTTAGGATTGGCAAGCTGAGTAGCACGATATCCTGAAGGGAAGGTTCCTGAGCCCTGAAGATACAAGTCGTATGCGGTAGAAGTCACACGGTCCAATCCGTAATCCACTACATACAAACCAAACTGTGCATTATTATCAATTGCCTGGTTACCAGTCTGTCCCCAAGACAATCTCACTTTCCAGTCATCCATCCAACTTGCTTTTATCCATTTAGACACACGCAAACCCAATGTAGCTGCTGGGAAAGTACCCCAACGGTGACCTTTACCAAAACGAGAAGAACCATCTTGACGGATAGTGAATGAAGCCAGCACCAAGTCGTCAAAATTATAGTCAATCTTACCAAAGAAAGAAGCCAGACGATAACCAACTTTTGCACCGGTATTCTTCATGACGCCTGTCGCAGCATTCGGCCACATATAATCCACATCTTCCAATGCATATCCTTCTGAATAAGCAGAAAAATCGATGGAACTCTGCTTTGACAATTCAGATCCCAACAAAATATTGAAATCATGTTTCTTCGCCACATTGAAATTGTAGTTGATGGTATTCGACCATGTCCAGTTCACTTCATTCTTATTTGACAAGGTAGTCTTAGCGATATCATTGTTGACAATATCAGAATGGAAAGTGTGCGTCATTGAATTAATGATTGAATTATACGTATCAATACCGAAGTTAGAACGGAATACAAAACCTTTGAAAGGCTTAATATCTATATATCCGTTACCAAACAAACGCCAATAGTCCAAATGATTGTCTTTGTTGTGATACAGCTCACGCATCGGGTTCTGACGGTCGCTCATACCACCTACCGGACCAGCAAAAGTAGTACCATCTTCTTCATATACCGGTACGGTCGGAGCCATCTTCAATGCATTTTCCATCGGAGCGCAATCTACCTGGCTTGAATAAGTCACTGTGAAGTTCTCACCGATAGTCACATACTTGTTCACATTGTATGAAGAGTTCATACGGGCAGAGATATTCTCAAAATCTGTATATTTCAAGATACCGTTGTTTTTCTTGTAACCCAATGAGAACATGGTAGAATGTTTGTCATTCGCATGAGAAAGAGAAAGGTCATAATTCTGAGAAAAACCGACTCTTGAAATTTCATCTAACCAGTCTGTATCAGAATAACGCATCGTCTTCTTGCTGTTGATGTATCCGTCATACAATCCGTTGACGGTATAATTCACATACTGGCTGGTACTCGGGTTCCAAACTGTAATTGGTGTACCTGAAGCTGCATTTAAGTTCAGACCATAGTTGCTGGTATACGCCACTGGATCCAATCCGTCATTCAATGCGGCCTGTGCCATGGCTGTAGCATATTCCGATGAATTACAAACATTCATCAATGACTGAGAAGAATAAAACTGGGCAGTCAGATTGGCAGAGAAAGCTATTTTCACCTTGTCTGCCTTCTTTCCTTTCTTAGTAGTAATGATGATTACACCATTAGAAGCTCGTGAACCATAGATAGAAGCGGAAGCCGCATCTTTCAATACCTGCATACTCTCAATATCATTGGCATTCAATGAATTTAAAGACATGTTAGTAGGCACACCATCAATCACATAAAGCGGATCCTGAGAAGAGTTAAAAGAACCGATACCACGAATACGAACCGTAGCCGTACCACTCGGCGAACCGTTGGTCGTAACTGTCATACCAGCTACTTTTCCCTGCAAAGCTTTCATCGGATCTGGGTCCGGAGCCGTTTTCAATGCATCGGTAGAAACCACAGCCACAGAACCAGTCAAATCGGCTTTACGCTGAGTTGTATAACCAGTGACAACCACCTCTTCCAGCATTTCAGAATCTTCTTCCAGTACAATATTTAAAACCGAATTAGCCTTTAAAGTTTGGGATTTAAAACCTACATAAGAAACTACAATTTCAGCCCCTTGCTTCACTGTGAGAGAAAACTTACCGTCAAAATCGGTAATTGTACCATTTGTTGTTCCCTTTTCCAATACAGTTGCCCCAATAACTGGCAAATCATCAGACTTGGAAATAACAGTTCCAGACACCTGCAAGTTTTGTGCTTGCATACCCAAACATGCCATCAAGAACAGGCACGTAAGAAAGAACGTTCTTTTCATGCTTTCCATTGTTACATTAAAATTAAGTTCAACATTTAACACATAGATACAAGTTTCTAATAAGATTTCTTATCAAAAACAACATTGCAAATGTACCGTTCATCTTTTAGCATAAGCATAAAAAATGTTTCCTCCCGTTGCATTTTTGTTACAAAGAAACAAAAGTACAACAAGAGGAAACATTTATAAGATATTACATTTCAAACTCTTAACAAATTCCGATTCAAAAGGCTTCTTTCCTTTTTCCGCTGGTTGCAATCAGATATATACCTAACAATATCAACGGCACACTCAACCATTGTCCGATGTTCAATGTCATGCCTACTTCTTCAGCTACCTGTGGATTCTTCATGAATTCCAATCCGAACCGAGCACCGAAAAAGATTAACAAAGAAACGCCCGTAGTCAATCCGATTCGTTTTCCTAAATGAAGCTTGTGATACATGAACCACGATACGACCAGTGCTACCAGACAGTACAACATTTCATAAATCTGAGTAGGATGACAAGCCTGCGCCACTCCATTCTGATTGTATAATTCCTGCCATTCACGCGAGCGGACAAACTCAAATCCCCATGGTAAAGTTGTAGGATAACCGAAAATCTCGGAGTTCATCAGGTTACCGAAACGGATACACATACAAACCACCGCTACGGCAGGTATCATACGGTCGAACAACCACCACACGTTTTTTTTCGTCACTGTCTTAGAATACCAGATTAAAGCCAGTATCAAGGCAAATACACCTCCGTGACTGGCCAGTCCGCCTTTCCAAATTTTCAGGATTTCTGCCGGATGCGCTCCATAATAATCCCATTCATAAAACAGGCAGTGCCCCAGACGAGCTCCAATTACACTGCTGACAATACAATATACAAACAGTTTGTCAGCCCAGTTTTCCGGATACCCTTCCTTCTTAAACAAACGGGAGACCATTTCGTAAGCCAGAATAAATCCCAGCCCCCACATCAGCCCGTACCAACGGATTTCGAGCGAACCCAAATGAACCAGCACCGGATCCACATCCCATACAATGCTCGCAAATGTCATGCTACTTAATTTTTAATCAATAAACTTCACAAAGGAACAAAAAAAATGCATTGCTTCAAAACAGAAGAAACACTCTTTGAGGGTGCGGCGCCCTTTCACGCGAAGACCAACCCCACCGCTCAGTACTCCCTAAGCAGTACTTCAGTACTTCCGTGGGAGTACTCCAATACTGCCAGGAAAGTACTACAGTACAGCCAAGGAAGTACTGACAAACAATAACATCCTGATTTAAAGTCGCTTTAAAGCAAGTTTAATCACTTTTTCCACAGGTGCATCCGGTTCCTCCTTGAGAATCTGCGCGGTCACCTTTTGAGAAGGTGCCTGTGCAAATCCCAACATAGTCAATGCAGCCACTGCCTCTTCATATATTTCCGTATTGGCAGCTACAGCCACCGATTTGACGGTTGCCGCACTCTCTATACCTGTCACTGCAATCTTATCTTTCAGCTCCACAATGATGCGCTGGGCCGTTTTCAAGCCAATTCCCTTCACGGTCTTCAGCAGCTTGTCGTTTCCACCGCCAATCACGTTACACAATTCCGAAGGAGAAAGTGCCGACAAAATCATACGTGCCGTATTTCCTCCAATGCCCGATACACTGATAAGCAACAAAAACAATTCCCTCTCCTGACGGGTGGCAAATCCATATAACACATACGCATCTTCACGGATGGCCTCATATATATAGAGTTTGACCTCCTTTTTTCCCTGTACGGCAGAGTAAGTGTTCAGCGACACATTAATTCCATATCCTAATCCATTACACTCTACAACCACCCACGCCGGAGTAGCATCCACAAGTTCTCCTTTGATATATTCAATCATGTTTTTCTAACAATTTATAAAATGGAGAACAAAAATAACGATAAGAAAGTTATAAATTGTAAGTTCAGCCAGATTTTTTTGGAATTCGTGGCTTTATTGCTTGTTTGGAATGATTCTAATTCTGTATTTTTGCGCCAACTAAAACGAAACAACTTAAAACAAATAAGAAATATGAAAAAGATTAGAGCAGCCGTAGTAGGTTACGGAAACATCGGAAAATTCACACTGGAAGCTCTTGAAGCAGCTCCTGATTTTGAAGTAGCAGGTATCGTACGCCGTAATGGAGCAGAAAACAAACCTGCAGAACTGGCCGATTATCCTGTAGTAAAAGATATTCGCGAACTGAAAGATGTAGATGTAGCTATTCTGGCAACTCCGACCCGCAGCGTAGAACAATATGCAAAAGAAATCCTTGCATTAGGCATCAACACGGTAGACAGCTTCGACATCCACACTCAGATTACCAGCCTGCGCCGTTCTTTGGGTGAAACAGCAAAAGCTCACAACGCAGTAGCTATCATTTCTGCCGGATGGGATCCGGGAAGCGACTCTGTAGTACGCACGCTGCTGGAAGCCATCGCTCCGAAAGGAATCACTTACACTAACTTCGGTCCGGGCCGCAGCATGGGACATTCTGTAGCCGTTCGCGCCATTGCCGGAGTAAAAGATGCGTTGTCTATGACTATTCCGATGGGAACAGGTATTCACCGCCGTATGGTATATGTAGAACTGGAAGAAGGTGCAGATTTCAAGACAGTAGAAGCAGCCATCAAAGCTGACCCCTATTTTGTAAACGATGAAACACACGTTATCCAGGTTCCTTGCGTAGACGACCTGAACGATGTAGGTCACGGTGTAAACCTGGTTCGTAAAGGTGTATCAGGTAAGACTCACAACCAGCTCTTCGAATTTGACATGAAGATCAATAACCCGGCTCTGACAGCTCAGGTACTGGTTTGTGTAGCTCGTGCTTCTATGAAGCAGCAACCGGGATGCTACACCATGATTGAAGTTCCGGTTATCGACCTGTTAGCAGGCGACCGTGAAGAACTGATTGCTCACTTGGTATAATACATAATCTTTAACGCTACGGGCCGACTTGTCGCACAGATAAGCCGGCCCGTTTTCATTTATACATCTTATAACCACTTCTTCACAATCTCCTCCGTACGCTCCCACAACTCCTGCTGTTGCACATGAGGAAGATACTTCCCGGATAACTTTACAGCACGTCCGCTTACATTCAATGTACCGGTACGCTTGCCTGCCTCTTCATCCAGCAACAAGCCGATTGCCGTAGCTGCCCCTTGCCGAGGTGTCCGGATAAACGGCCGGAAGAAAATATCCGTTAAAGGGTCAAACCACATGTGCATGGTGATAATATCCGTCGATACAATGCCCGGATCAGCCGCATTCACCACAATACCTCTCTCCTTCACACGAGCTGCTAATTCAAGCGTAAAAAGCGTCAAAGCTAATTTCGTATTGCTATAAACCGGTATTCGCCAGAAACTCCCCTTCTTTCCGCGCAAGAAAAAATCCGGGAAATCCAGCCGTCCGATTGCATACGTACACGACACCATGTTGACCACTCTGCTCCCCTCTCCCATTAGTGGAAGTAATTTGCGTGTCAACAGATAAGGCCCCACATAATTCACACTCACCGTACGCTCCAGTCCATCCTCCGTCAGTCTGCGACCGGTTTCCATCGTCCCAGCATTGTTCATCAGCAATGCCAGTCTCTCCCCACGGGCACAGAGTCGCTCCGCAAAGTCAGCCACAGAAGTCAACGAAGCCAAATCAATATACATGACCTCTACATCCGGATTCCCCGTTTCCTTCACCAGCCACTCTTTTTTAGCCTCAGCCTTTTCCCTGTTACAGCAAGCCATTATCACCCGATAACCAGCCAACGCCATCGCACGGGTAATCTCTGTTCCCATTCCTCCGTCGGCACCTGTAATCACTGCTAATTTACGCTCCATCTCATCCCTTGCTTTCAATTCGTTCGATTTCTTTCTTCAAACAAGACGGCAGTTCCTCCTGCAAATGCTGATGACAAGCCATGTCCAACGTGTACATACGGGCAATGCAATAATTACTGTGACGACAATTGCACCGTGCATTCTCTTCCCGCCGCATACGATTCACAAAATCGGGCTCATTCAGCAGCGCACGCCCCATCTGTACCGCTTCAAAACCATGATTCAATACCTCCTCTATTTTCTGACGCGACACCAGACCTCCCACATACACCAACGGTATATCCAGTGCCTCCCGAAACTTCAAAGCATCTTCCAGAAAATAAGCCTCACGGAAAGGAACAGAGGGTATCATGTATTTACCTACCAGTCGCACACCATACTTCAACCACCAACAGGTCATGTAGTACGTCATGGTTCGGATAGGCATCTCGCCCCGCATCACATACATCGGTGCCTTGCTGACAAACCCGCCGCTCAACACCAGCGCATTCGCTCCCAATTCCTGCAGTTTCCGTGCCACTTGTAACGACTCGTCCAGTTCCATACCTCCCCGAAAACCGTCGCGCATATTCATTTTCACCAGTACAGCCATATCATTTCCCGCTGCTTTCATCACTTCCTCCATCACCATCTCCATGAAACGCATACGGTTCGCTAACGTCCCACCAAATTCATCCTTCCGGTGATTGGTAGAAGGGGAAAGAAACTGACTGATCAGGTATCCATGGCCGGCATGTATTTCCACCGCATCAAAGCCTGCTTCACGCGCCAGACACACAGACCTTCCATAAGCTTTCGCCATTTCCGGCAATTCATCGGCACGCAATCCGCGCACAAAAGTCGGTGAATACAAATTGAATCCGCTGCTTGCTCCTACCGGAAGGCATCCACAAATACTCTTATGCGACATATTACCACAATGCCCCAGTTGAATGCTTGCTGCAGCCCCTTCGACATGTACCGCATCCGTCAGCTCACGCAGTCCCGGCACAATCTCCGGGCTCATCCACAACTGACGGTCAAATGAAAGTCCACTACGCGTTACGGCTGCATACGCCACCGTAGTCATTCCCACCCCACCGGCAGCCACCGAACGGTGATAATCCAGCAATTGCGGTGAAGGCACATTTCCCGGACACATGCTTTCAAATGCGGCCGAACGAATACTACGGTTACGCAGTGTCAACGGCCCCAAAGTGACCGGAGTAAATAAAAGTGAATCCATCTTTCCTCCTTTTCCTAATATATATAAGGTATAATTCTTTTTCTGCTACCTACCGCCTGCTTTCCGAACTCCTCACAATAGCGTTTGTAAATGGCATCGGCACGCGGCACCAGATTGGCTGCTGTCCACCACACAAACACCCAAGCCGCAGGAGAAACCGTCAGCAAAGCAAATCCGGTCCATTCCACCAACTCCCCAAAGTAATTGGCTGAAGTCACATAGCGATAAAAACCTTTCTCCGGCAGGTAATGACGTGTATCGCCCGGCTTCCGTAAATTCCGGATTACATGGTCTGCATGCAGATTAATGGCCATTCCTATGAAAAATATCGCGGCTCCTATCCAAGGTAAAGGATTTGTCCAAAATGTGGCCGGTTCGTACTTCCCCGGCAATACACAACTGAAAAAGCTGGCAGCCAACAAGGTCACATTGATTACATTGAAAAGTATTCCCATCGCCATGATAGCCAGCGGCATCCGGCTCTTCCCTTTCATCAGCAACGGAAAGACAAACGAACGTTGAAAATAATGCAGCATGAACAGTCCTACAAATACGGCCTGCGGAGTATACGCCTCTACTCCTGCCTTCCATGCCCAAATCCCCATTACCACAAATGAAGGAGCTTCCATCAGTATCCAGCCTACTTTGTTCGGCACAGACCATCCCCAGGAGCGGGTACGAAATATGCCGTACCCGGCCTTCACAAAATAAAGTGCTACAAAAACTATCACTGCCAAGAAGGACAGGACATATAGCATGATTTGATAAGTTTCGTAATTCATAGCGTGCGGTTTTGCCTTTGAAGATAAAGAAAATATCTGTAAAAAGGAAAAACAGCACGCTTTCTTCTTACTTATCAACCATTAATTATGAATTACTTACGGTTTTCTCTTTTTCAACACTATGTTTTCAAATCTGAGACAATAAAGAGTAAAAATCCCTGCATTTCTCACCAAAGGCGTCAGAAATACAGGGATTTCAGTGTATCTGTGAAAAACTTACGTTATTCCACCGTTACAGACTTAGCCAGATTACGTGGCTGGTCGACATCCATTCCACGGCAAACTGCAATGTAATAGGCCAACAACTGCAACGGAATGGAAGCCACTAACGGATTCAGACATTCCAGCGTAGCCGGAAGTTCGATGCTGTAATCAGCCAAGTTTCGGATAACCGTATCTCCTTCGGTTACTACGGCTACCACTCTTCCCTTGCGGGCTTTGATTTCCTGAATGTTGCTCAGCACTTTTTCGTACAAGGGCGACTGTGTGGCCACGATGACCACCGGCATTTCGGCATCAATCAGAGCAATAGGGCCGTGTTTCATCTCGGCGGCCGGATAACCTTCGGCATGGATGTACGAAATTTCTTTCAGCTTCAAGGCTCCTTCCAAGGCAACCGGAAAGGCGTATCCCCGACCTAAATAAATGAAGTTGCGGGCGTAGGTAAACATCTTTGAAAAATCGGCAATGAACGAATGCTGCTTCAGGACGGTCCGCATCTTTTCAGGGACGGCAACCAGTTCTTTCACTATCCGATGATACTCTTCTTCCGAAAGTGTACCTTTTTCTCGTCCCAACGCCAAAGCCAGCAGGGTGAGCACGGTAACCTGTCCGGTAAAGGCTTTCGTAGAAGCCACTCCGATTTCGGGACCCACATGGATATAGGAACCGGTATCCGTAGCACGGGCAATGGAAGAACCGATGACGTTACAGATACCATAGATAAAGGCTCCCTGCGACTTGGCCAGTTCAATGGCAGCTAATGTGTCGGCAGTTTCTCCGCTTTGGGAGATAGCGATGACTACGTCATCAGGATGAATCACCGGATTACGGTAACGAAACTCGGAGGCGTATTCCACTTCCACCGGAATGCGGCAGAAGCTTTCAATCAGTTGCTTGCCGATGAGTCCGGCATGCCAGGAAGTACCGCAGGCTACGATAATAAAGCGTCCGGCACGCAACAGTTGTTCCTTGTAGTTGGACACGGCGGAAAGGGTGACCGTACAAGTGTCCGTATTCACGCGCCCACGCATACAGTCGCTGATGCAGTCGGGCTGGTCGAAGATTTCTTTCAGCATGAAGTGGGGGAAACCTCCTTTTTCCAGCTGCCCGATATTAAGGGCTACGGTCTGTGCCTCATGCGGGCATTCTACATTATTCAAGTCGACAATCTTCAAGGGAGCACCTGCCCGTAGTACGGCTATTTCTCCGTCAGAGAGATACACCACCTGATTGGTGTAAGTCACCATGGGAGTGGCATCAGAAGCCAAGAAGAACTCTCCCTCGCCTACTCCGACGACTAACGGGCTACTCTTGCGGGCAGCAATAATCTCGTCGGGATGCTTACGGTCGACTACTGCAATGGCATAAGCACCGATAACTTCCCGTAAAGCTAACTGCACAGCGGTCAGCAAGTTCAAATTGCCTTGTTGCTGGATGTAACCAATCAATTGCACCAGCACTTCCGTATCGGTGCTGCTTTTAAAGGTGCAACCCTTAGCCTGCAGTTTTTCTTTCAACACGGCATAATTCTCAATAATCCCGTTGTGTACCAGTGCTAAATCACCATTCTGACTGCAATGCGGATGAGCATTTACCGTACTGGGCTCTCCATGGGTGGCCCAACGCGTATGAGCAATTCCCACGCAACCGGACACATCCTGCCCTTCGGCTGTCCGTTCCAAATCAGCTACTTTTCCCACGGATTTATACACATTCAACTGATGAGTGTCGCTCATCAAGGCCGCTCCGGCACTATCATATCCGCGATACTCCAGGCGCTTCAGGCCTTCTACCAATATCGGCCAAGCCTTTCGCTTTCCGATATATCCTACAATTCCACACATGTTACTTTTAACCTTAAAATATTA
>ERZ773209.1310-NODE-1310-length-15050-cov-3.615605_pt1 | contig 15050 bp, 10 predicted proteins | sample MGYA00511109_ERZ773209 | MGnify/ENA primary metagenome ERZ773209 (study PRJEB29015, sample SAMEA2737786) | human gut metagenome | biome: human gut; feature: human-associated habitat; material: faeces | place: China | collected 2012 ...
CTGTTCCCCTTGGTGTTTCAGGATTTTGCAGGGCCGGGTACGAAAAAGCCCCTGCCGCGGCAGGGGCTTTTGGGTGATATGTCGTGGCCGCTTTAGCGGTCGCCGAGGCAGCGGTGCGCCCGGTGGAGCTGGAGCGAGAGCGAACAGGCGGCGACCCCGGCGAAGAGCAGCGAGATGCCGACCCATACGATGACGGCCGTGGTGCCGAATACGAGCGGCTGGAAAAGAATCCAGAGCGAACAGAGCAGCAGCAGGATGCCGCTGAAAATTGTCCAGCCCGACCCGGCGATCTGCATGGCGCCCATGTCGCTGCCGAGCCCGATGGCACCGAACGCACGCAGCATGAGCCAGAACCCGAGGAATATCGGGAGCGTAGCGGCCGAAAGCGCGACGTTGAAAATCAAGATGATGCCCAGCACGATCTCGATGATGCCGCCCGCCAGCATCCAGCCGCGTCCGGTGATGAAATGTTTGTTGACCGATGAGAGTACGACTTCGAGGATGCCCGAAATCAGCATCAGCCACCCGAACAGGAGCGACATGCCCAGGTAACTTTGTGTGGGGTAGACGAATACGAGGATGCCGACTACGAACAGGGCGATGCCGATGATAAGCAGCAGCCACCAATAGCGCACGGCGCGTTTCGAATTTTCGATCAGGGTTGAGAAATTTTCCATAGCATACGGATTTTCCCTCCCTTAAAGCAATTTACATACCAGAGTTCCCGACGGTTCGATCGGCGGATGGTTGGTCTGGGATGTACGCCGTATATTCCTTTCGCGGCAGGCGGACGCCTGTCTGCGGGGCTGGGCGTTCTGCCCTGCGGGCGGCCGGGAAATAGGAATGCCCGTTACCGGCCGGAATGCCGGGCTCCGGTTGCCGGGCTCAGGGTACGGGGACGGCTGCGGGTGCATTCCGCAACGGGACTACTTCGCCGATCTCGGGGCGCAGTACATGCAGTGCGGTGTCTGCGGCCAGTGCCGCTTCGGTCGCCAGGGGTTCGTCCCAACGGTGTCTGGCGAGGGCGAACTTGGAGTGGTGGACGGTTATGATCTGCTTGGCACCCAGTTCTTTGGCCGCCAGGGAAAGTTGGTCGGGCATCGTGTGGATGTATTTCCATGCTTCGTTGTACTGTCTGTTTTCGAGGATCGCCAGGTCAATGCCGGGGAACTGCCGGCCGATCTGCGCGAAATGCTTGCCGTAACCGCCGTCCCCGCCCATGTAGACCTGCCGTGCCGGGGTTTCCAGCAGGAACGATGCCCACAACGTCCGGTTGGGATTGAGTCCGCGTCCCGAAAAGTGCCGCGACGGCAGGCAGTGCACCGCGAACCCGTCGCCGAGCGCAGCCGTTTCGTGCCAGTCGAGTTCGATGATTTTCTCCGGCTCGAAACCCCAGTATTCGAAATGCTCCCCGACGCCGAGCGGGCAGACGACCTTCCCGATCCGGGATTTGAGTTCGGTGACCGTCCGGTAGTCGAGGTGATCCCAGTGGTCATGCGTGATGACGAGCAAATCCACGTCGGGCATGTCGCCGGGACGGTAGATGTCGGTGCCCTTGAAAGGCCTGTTGAGGAAGGAGAACGGTGCGGCGGCCCGGAATACGGGGTCGACGAGCACACGCCGCCCTTCGGCCTGGAGCAGGTAGGAGGAGTGCCCGAACCACACCAGCAGGTTGCTGTCCCGATCCAGTGCGCGCAGGTCGGTCTTGAGGGCCGGGACGGCCGCGTCGGGGCGCAGCCCCTCCTTTTTTCGGAACAGGAATTCGAGGATGCCGCTCAGGCGGCTTTTGTCGCCCGTCATCATCGGGCTTGCTTCCAGGTTGCGGAACTGCCCGTCGCGGTAGTTCGGCGATTGCAGGATGCGTTCGAGCCGGCTGCCCCGCGGCAGGCGTCCGAAGGCCGGGAGGTTGAGGATTATCAGGCCGGCGATCGCGGCGGCGAGTATTATTCCTGTCAGGATTCCCATTGTGCGTCTTATTTTCGTGCTGGACATATCGTTTCCCACTGGTTGTACGGTGCAAAGATACCGTTTCCTGCGGAATTGCGGTTATACGGATTACGGTTTGGGTTACCATAATCCCCGAAATCTTTGCCGGCACCCGGAGGGCATCCTGGAAATGCCCCGCTGCATTTTGTCGTGCAAAGGGGAATTCCGGGCTGTTTTGAATGCCGGATAGTCGGAATAGTTGCTAAAATTTCCATTTATTATACGATTTATATGCCAATTTTTATAATTTTGTACTTAATTGTTCCATAATAGTGATGCCTTTTACGTATTGTCTGAGAAAATTGTGGCCGCTGCACAGGGGATGGAAGTGCATGGCGGCCCTGCTTGCCTGCCTGTGCCTGTTGCCGGACATGGCGGCGCATGCCCAGTCCCCGCCCCGGAAGGTGGTTGTCAACGGCCGTGTCGCCGATGAATCGGGCGATCCCGTCGCCGGGGCTACCATTGTCGAACGGGGTACCTCGAACGGGGTCGCGACCCTTTCCGAAGGCGAATTCTCGATCGCCGTCCTGCCCGGTGCCGTGCTCGATGTCTCGTGTCTGGGGTATATCGACCAGAGTATCGGGACGGGAACCCGTACCGAATTCGAAATCGTGTTGCAGGAGGATGTGAAGGCGATCGCCGAGGTGATCGTGACGGCGCTGGGGCTCGAACGCAACTATGCCGACCTGACCTATTCGGCCGATAAGATCAGGGGGGCGCAGCTCACGGCGGTGAAGGATCCCAACTTGATCCTGTCGCTTTCGGGCAAGTCGGCCGGCGTGCAGGTGAACAAGAACTCCTCGGGTGCGGGCGCTTCGGCCAAGGTAAGCATCCGCGGCGTGCGGTCGGTCGCCAGCGACAACCAGCCGCTCTATGTGGTCGACGGTATGCCCATTCTCAATTCGACCCCCGAGCAGGCCTACTCGGCCATAGGCGGTGTGGCCGATGCCGGGAACCGCGATGGCGGCGACGGCATTTCGAACCTCAACGCCGAGGATATCGAGAGCGTCTCGATCCTCAAGGGTGCCCCGGCCGCCGCCTTGTACGGCAGTCAGGCCGCCAACGGCGTGATCCTCATTACGACCAAAAAGGGCAATGCCCGCAAACAGCAACCCGTGACGTTCACTTCGAACCTTACGCTCCAGTCCCCCTTCAGCCTGCCTGCGTTCCAGAACCGTTACGGGGTGAGCGACGGGGTGGAAAGCTGGGGCGCCCGTGCGCGGATGAAGACCTACGACAATGCGGGCGATTTTTTCCGGACGGGGATCACGGCGATGAATGCGGTCTCGGTTTCCTCCGGGTCGGAACAGGTGCAGAACTATTTTTCCTATGCCAATACGGCCGAGCGGGGAATCACGGGTTCGAACCGCTTGATGCGCCATAACTTCAACCTGCGCACCACGACCGGGCTTTTCCGGCAACGGCTCAAGCTCGACGGGAATATCAGCTTCATGCGCCAGGTGGTCGAGGACAAACCCGTGCCGGGCGGTTTCTATATGAACCCGCTGGTCGGGCTTTACCGCTTCCCCCGCGGGGTGGACATCACGCCTTACCGGGAGCATTTCGAGGTCTATGACGCCGGCCGCAAACTCAATGTCCAGGATTGGATCGCCCCGAGCGACGATTTCGAGCAGAACCCCTACTGGGTCGTCAACCGCATCCGCAGCAGGAGCCTGCGCAACCGGGTCATGGCCTCGTTTACCGCCGATTGGAAGGTGAACGGCTGGCTGCGGCTCAAGGCGCGCGGCAATGTGGACTATGTGAATGACAAGGTGCGGCAGAAATTCTATGCTTCGACGGCGCCTGCGCTGGCCGGTGCCAACGGGCGCTATATCGAGAGCAGCTACTCGGAAACCCTGTTCAACGGCGAGGTGCTGGCGATGTTCGACAAACGCCTCTCCCCGGACTGGGAGTTCAGCGCGACCGCAGGTGCGGGGCTGAACGACCGGACGGTCAATTCGCTGCGTATAGATTCCAAGACGGCGTCGCTCTATTTCCCCAACGTGTTCAACGTCGCCAATATCGTCATGAACGGTTCGGCCTATGTCGACGAACAGATCGATGCGCGGCGCCAGACGCAGTCGCTTTTCGCCACGGCGTCGTTCAAGTATGCCGGAAGCCTCAATTTCGAAGTCACGGGACGCAACGACTGGGCATCGACGCTCGCCTACACCTCGCACGAAGGCAGCGGGTTCTTCTATTATTCGGCTGGCGCATCGTGGGTGATCGGCAAGATGTTCGAACTGCCCCGGTGGATTTCGTTCGCCAAGGTGCGCCTGACATGGAGCCGCGTGGGGAACGACATCCCCATGTTCATCACCAATCCTAAGTCGCACGTCACGGCCGGAGGGGGCATCAATGCCGCCGACGCCGCCCCCGGCACCGACCTCAAGCCGGAGATGACCAACGCCCTCGAGGCGGGGCTCGAATGGCGGTTCCTCGACGACAGGCTGGGCATCAACCTGACCTACTACAAGACCAATACGCACAACCAGTTCTTCAAGCTTCCGGCCCTTTCGGGCGAGGCGTACGCCTACCGTTACGAGAATGCGGGCAATATCGAGAACCAGGGCGTCGAGGTGTCGCTGAACGCTTACCCGGTTTACGGAGGTGCGCTGACGTGGCAGTCGACGGTGAACTTCGCACATAACAGGAACCGCGTGATAAAACTCCATGACGAGCTGCGCGAATATGTCTACGGTCCGTCGAGTTTTTCATCGTCTTATGCCATGAAACTCGTCGAGGGCGGTTCGATCGGCGATATTTACGGGCGGGCGTTCGAGCGCGACGCAATGGGGAGGATCGTCTACGAGGCCGAAGGCGATTCCGCCGGGTTGCCCCGCACCGTGGGCGACGGCAATACGGTGAAGGTCGGCAATGCCAATCCCGTGTTCTCGCTCTCCTGGGGCAACACGTTCTCCTATAAGGGCATGTCGCTGTCCGTGCTGCTGGACTGCCGCTATGGCGGACGGCTCCTGTCGCAGACGATGGCCGACCTGGATTCCTACGGGGTGTCGGCCGCAACGGCCGATGCCCGCGACCGGGGCTGCGTGATGCTCGAAGGGCAGCGGATCGACGACGTGAAGGGTTTTTACAAACTGGTCGGCGGCCGCGCAGGTGTGACCGAGTATTACATGTACGATGCGACGAACATCCGGCTCCGCGAACTGGCGGTGTCCTATGCGCTGCCGCAGCGTCTGATGCGCCGTACGCGGGTATTCAGCGGCATGACCGTGTCGCTGGTGGCGCGCAACCTCTTCTTTATCTACAATGCCGCGCCGTTCGATCCCGACCTCGTCCTTTCGACGGGCAACGACAACCAGGGGATCGACGTCTACGGCATGCCGACCGTACGGAGCTTCGGCTTCAACATAAAACTGGAGTTCTGAGAATCATGAAGCGCTTTTACATATATCTGTTCGCCGCATTTTGCACAGTCTTTTTGGGTGCCTGCACGGGGAATTTCCGGGATATGAACGACGACCTCACGGGGATTTCGGACGAGGATCTCGAGGCCGACGACAACGGCTTCGGATACCGCCTGCAGATCGTACAGCAGGGGATTTATTTCAACTACGATTTCGGCAAGGGCAAGAACTGGCCGTTCCAGATGACGCAGAACCTCAATGCGGATATGTTCTCGGGCTATATGCACGATCCCAAACCGTTGCAGGGCGGCAGCCACAACTCCGATTACAACCTGCAGGACAGTTGGAACAGCGCCATGTGGCAGTTTACCTATTCCTACGTCATGCCCCAGATTTACCGGCTGGAGCAGACGGCACGCGAGAAGATGCCGCCGTTCTATGCCATTACGAAGATACTCAAAGTCCTGGCCATGCACCGCGTGACGGACTACTACGGGCCGGTGATATACAGCCATTTCGCCGACCGCGGCAGCGAATATGTGCCCGACAGCCAGCAACAGGCCTACAATTGTTTCTTCGATGACCTGGACGAGGCGGCGGACATCCTGGCGGCCTGGGTCGAGGAGCAGCCCGAGGCCGGCGAGTTTTCCAGGTTCGACCTGCTTCTCGACGGCAGCTATACGGCCTGGCTCCGTTTTGCCAACTCCCTGCGCATGCGCCTTGCCGTGCGTATCGCAGTTGCCGCGCCCGAAAAGGCCCGTGCGGAATTCCGGAAGGCGGCGCAGGCGGCCGGAGGGGTGATCGAGACCAGTATGGAGAATGCCGCCGTGAAGACCTCGGGCACCTATTCCAATCCGTTGGGCGAGATCAACCTGAACTGGAACGAGGCGGCCATGAACGCTTCGATGGAATCCGTACTGACCGGGTACGGGGATCCGCGGCTGGAGAAGTTTTTCAAGCCCTGCGGCAGCGACCTGGTCATTGCCGGCGATGCGGGCGACGGGACGGTCGTCCTGAAGGGGCAATACCATGGAATCCGTCAGGGGACGGGGTTCTCGCATAATTATTACGCGGCATTTTCCCGCCTTACGGTGGATACGGATACCGATGCCGTCCTGATGACGGCGGCCGAGGTGTGGTTCCTACGTGCCGAAGCGGCATTGCGCGGCTGGACGGACGAAGATGCGGAGCGCTGTTACCGCAACGGCGTTGCGGCATCGTTCGCGCAATGGCAGCTGTCCGGGGCCGAAAGCTACCTGGGGAGCGACGCCATGGCTGCCGATTACCACGATCCGGTAGATCCGGGGAACGACATTGCCGCCCGGTGCCGCGTGTCGCCCCGCTGGGACGCTGCAGCGGACGCCGAACTGAAGCTCGAGCGGATTATCACCCAGAAATGGATTGCCATGTATCCCGAAGGGTGCGAGGCCTGGGCCGAACAGCGGCGGACGGGATATCCTCGCCTGTTCCCCGTACGTCTGAACCACAGCAAGGGTTATATAGATACTGAAACGATGATCCGCCGGCTGCCGTTCCCGGCCGTGCTGGCGACGTCCGATCCCGAGCAGTATGCGGCGCTCGTCGCGGAACTCGGTGGCGAAGACCACGGGGGGACGCGCCTGTGGTGGGACGCGGGGCGCAATTTCTGATCCGGAAGCCCCGGACTGTTTTGCCCGGGCGTTGCGTCGTGCGGCGGTTGTCAGAATTTCCAGCTTGCGCCCAGCAGGATATTGCGCGGGCGGATGGCATAGCGGTAGGAGCCCGAGCTTACTCCGTCGAAGGTCGTATAGGCATATTTTTCACGGCCGAAAAGGTTTGCGGCGGTCGCCGTAGCTTCCCATTTCCCGTTTATTTTCCAGCGCAGCGATGCGTCGGCCAGTAGCAGGTGCTTGCTCCGGTCGGCCGAAAGCTGCGAGTAATAGTGCTCCGCCGTGAATTGGATCACCCATTTCTTCGACGGTACGAGGTTTACGGTCAGCCGCTGGTTGAAATCGTGCCGCCCGTCGGGCTCCCGGCCGCGGATGGAGAGTGTCGTATAGCGGTATTCCAGCCGGTATTCGGTGTTTACCCAGGCGGCGAACCGGAAGTTGAAACGCGGCGCGACGGTCAGGGTGGAATTTTCATAGGAGGCCGGCACCTCTTCCAGCAGCAGTTCCGTGCCGCTGAGGTTGTAGCCGACGTTCAGGCCTGCCTGACCGTTGAGGGCGTCGATATTCTGGCTGACGTCGCCCGACAGGTACCATGACCGCACGTGGTTCGAGCTGTGCACGTAGTAGTTTACGATATAGTCGCCGTCGAAGCGCTGCGCAGGCAGGAACGGCAGGTCGTTCCACGAACGTACCGCGAGCAGGCTGGCGAAGAACCCGCCGATCGGGTTCTTGTAGGCGATGCCTGCCGAGAGGCTGCGTTGCAGCGCCTGCCGGTATTCGTTTACGCCGCAGAGCACCGAACGGTAGTTGCGCAGGACGGCGCCGTTGCCTATGCGGCTGTCGTCCGCCGCGTCGCGGCCGACCGTACCCGATGCCGAAAGCGAAAGGTGTCCCGTGGGGCTCCATTTCACCGCGAAGCGGGGCTTCCAGGTGAAAATGCCCGCCGGGTTTCGATTGCCGTCGATCCTGTCGTGCAGTCCATAGCGGCGGTAACCTGCCGGCAGGTCGAGCGTCAGCCGCAGCCGCTGCGAGCGGTAGGTGATGCCAGGCTGGAGGTAGACGCCCGCGTAGCCGGCCGAAAGGTCGTTCGCGGCGCCTGTCCCGAGCCCGGTGCCCGTCAGGTCTGTTACGAGCCCTCGGAAGAGTGCCGAAACTCCGCCTTTGAAGGCGAAGGCGAACTGCCCGGCCTGCGTGCCGAATGCCGCGTTGTGGTTCATGTAAAAAGCGCGGTCGGCGATCGTCTGCCGCTGGCTGCCCGTTTCGCGCACCACATCGAGGGACTGGGGGCGGGTAAGGTATTTCAGGTAGGAGGTGACGGTGAGCGAACGTGTGCCGGTGCGCCGGATATATTTCAGGTCGTTTTCGATGCCGTAGGCCGGGGCCTCGGCACGCTGGCGGTTGGGGTAGCTGCCCGAGAGCACGGCACGGAGGTCGTTCCATGCCAGCGAAGCTTCGAGTTTTTCCAGCATGTAGAACCGCTCGGTGTTGGCTTTCAGTGCGATGCGTGCCGAAAGCTGTTGCCGGCACGAAGCGGCCGACTCCTGCTCGGTGTCCACGCGCGTGCCGTCCGCCAGGTACCAGCTTTGCCGGGCGGCGCGATCCGAGGCCAGGCGGTCGTAACCCCAAGTGAGCGAGCTGCTGAGCTGGTAGTCCTCGGAGAGTTTGCGCAGGTTGTTCAGACTGGCCATGTGCGAGCGGTTGAAGCGCGTGCGTGTATCGTCGAGCGGCGCGGACGAAGTGCCGACCGAAAGGTGTGCGGCGGGATTGTAGTCGTTGGCTCCGCCGTTGAGGATGTCCTCGACCGAAAGCCGTTCGGTCTCGGCCGAGGGGTTTTGCCCCGTGTTGTCGGTTTTGAGGTTGACCATCGACTGCCCCCTGGCACCGATGCGCATGGCGAAGAGTGCGCCGTTCCACAACGCCGGCGACCAGCCCGCACCGCCGCGCAGCGTCCCCGTCCATCGGGCTTTGGCATGCGGCTTCAGCCGGAGGTTGATGGCTGCGCGGTCGCTGAATACGATGTCCTTGAGCGCCTTGATCGGCTGGTGGTTCTCCATCACTTCGACGCTCGCCACGTCCTGCGGCGCGATGTTGTTGGTCGCCTGTCCGTAACGGCCGTCGAGCATGTCCAGCCCTTCGATGTAAAAGTTGTTGATCGGCTGGCCGTTGTAGCGTATCTCGCCCGATTTCGCCACCTCGATGCCCGGCATCTTGCGCAGTACGTCGGCGATCGAGCGGTCTTGCGCCTCGGTGAAGCGCGACACGTTGTAGCTTACGGTGTCGCCCCGGAAGCTCAGCCGCGGGGCGCGGATCGTCACCTCGCGGATGCCGGTCGCCTCGGGCGTCAGCAGCACGAGCATCCGTCCGGCATCCGCCGGAATCGATTGCCGGCGGTAGCCCATCGTCGAGAAGTCGAGCTGCGCGGTTGTCCCGCCCCCGCGCGGCCTGAGCACGAAATCGCCCGAGGCCGAGGTCGTCGTGTAACCCAGCGGCTTGCCCAGGGAGTCTCGCGCCGTGACGATGGCCCCGGCGACGGGCGCCCCGTCCTCCTTGTCGGCCACGTGGCCCGTGTACTCCTGGGCCTGGGCGGCGATTGCGCCCAGCAACCAAAGCAGGGTCAGCAGGTACTTCATCGCGCCGTGGGGCTATTCTGTTTCCAGCGGATTGTATTCGCGGAGCAGGTCGGCACCCTCGCGCGGCGTCCCGTCCTCGTTCCTTACCGTGATCCTGATGTTCGAATTGGCCTGCATGTAGCCGATCGGGTCGGTCATGAATTTGCGCTCGGTGGCCAGGAATTTTTTGCGCGAAGTTTTCAGGTAGTTCAGGTCGGCCATCGTCACCGGGACTTCGGCGCGGCGGATCCCGGTCGCCTCGAAGCGGATGATGCCCCCGTCGTCGCCCGTGTCGTTCACGGCCAGGATCAGTCCGGGCAGTCCGTGGAATTTCCAGGGGCCGGTGGCGAGCGGGAGCTCCTCGGTGTACCAGGCTTCGTAATCGCGCCCGCGGAAGCGGCAGGTCGCACGGCGGCAGTCGTAACCGATGACCTCGCGCGTCCCGTCGCGGAGCGTCCACTCGATTTCGGGCAGCGGCTCGGTGTAGAGCATGTTGTCCCGTGAGATCTTGTCGGTGCAGGTCATCTCGCCTGCGGGGTAGTTCTGGAATACGACGGCCTCCAGGCCCCCCTTGAAGTTGCCCACGTTGGCCAGCACCTGCTCGGTCGGGGTGATGCGCAGCAGCGAGTCCCGCTGGAGCGTCTTGTAGGAGAAGAATTTCGTAACCTTCCCTCCGGCCTGCAACAGCAGCAGGTCTTGCATCGGCTCCTTGCTGTCGGGGCGCCGCAGCCACTCCATGCGGTAGCTCACTTCGAGCGTGGCGGTGTCCAGCACGGTCTGCCGTACGCTGCCCGTTTCGAGGGCCTGTGCCCCGCCGTCGGTCGAGTAGGAGATGACGGTCTGTGCCCGCCCGGCGGTTGCGGCGGCCAGCGCGGCGGCGATGATAAGGAAGGTGAGTTTTGTTTTCATGGCTTCGGTGTGTTGGTTTACGGTGCAATATTACCCCGAAAAACGAAGGGCGATGGTTAACGCCGCGTTAAGAAGTGTTAAATAATGTTAACGCCGGCGGCAGGAGTGTTTTTATTCGTATTTTTGCAGTATAAACCCCTCGGCCGTGGATAAGAATCGTTTCAGAAATATCTCGTTTTGCGCGATCGGCGCCCTGCTGGCGCTGGCCCTCGTGCAGGCGTGGAGCCTGTGGCGGATGTATGCCGACCGTGCGGAGGAGTTTTCGCGCAAGGTGACGCTCGCCATGAACCGCGCGGCGTACGACGACCTGCTGATAGGTAACCGGCGCCGGACGTCGCAGACCCGGACGTCGGTCGTGACGACGGGCAATATCGACTCCGTTAAGCTGGATATGATCGACACGATCTCTGTGAAAAGCCTTGGGGCGGCCGGCAAGGTGCTTTCCATCCGGTCGAAGGTCGACACGCTGCGGACGAATATCGCCCTGCGCCGCGGCGACAAGACCCGTTATATCTACCAGGAGGTGCGCATGCCTTCGTTCACGGCCCTCCAGTTCAACCTGTCCCGCTACGACTCCCTGCTGACGCGTTACCTGGCCGATGCCGGCATCGGCCTGCCCTACAGCGTCGACGTGATCCGCGGCCGGGACGGCGGCGATGTTGCCGAAATCCGGCTCGACAGCCTGGCGGCGCGGACAACGGGGGCGGATCGGGAGGAGGCGGTCATCGCTTCGCAGAAGGATGCTCCGCAGATACGGAACCCGAAGGTGTTCACCTCGCGCGTCACCACGGATGACAAGCTGCTTTTCCGGGTGAAGATCGAAAACCCCCACCGGGAACTGCTGCGCGAGCTGTTCGGCATCATCCTCACCTCGGTGCTCATGCTGCTCGTCGTCGCGTTCGTGGTCATCTACCTGTTGCGGACGCTGTTCCGGCAGAAGACGCTCGAGGAGATGAGGATGGATTTCACGCACAATATCACCCATGAACTGAAGACCCCGATTGCCGTGGCCTATGCGGCCAACGACGCGCTGGAGAATTTCGGGGCGGCCGACGATGGGGCGCGGCGTGCGAAGTATCTGGGTGTGATCCGCAGCCAGCTGACGGCTTTGTCGGAGATGGTCGAGCGCATCCTCACCATGTCACGCGAGGAACGCGAGGATTTCACGCTCCGCCGCGAGCGGATCCTCCTGGCCGGGATGCTCGGGGCGCTGGCCGAGAAGTTCCGGATGCAGGCGGCCAAACCCGCACGGGTCACGGTGGATGTTTCACCCGAAGGGCTGACTGCCTTCGCCGACCGCTTCCACCTCTCGCATGCCCTGGACAACCTGGTCGACAATGCCCTGAAATATTCCGGCGAGGAGGTACATATCCGCATTTCGGCCGGGCGGGACGGTGGCCGGGTCGTCCTGCGCGTCGCCGACGACGGCATCGGCATTCCGCGTGCCGCGCAGGCGCATATCTTCGATAAGTTTTACCGCGTGCCTACGGGCGACATTCACAATGTCAAGGGCTTCGGCCTCGGGTTGTACTACGTCGGGCTAATCGCCGCCAAACACGGCGGCTCGGTCGCGGTGGAGAGCACCGAGGGGCGCGGTACGACCTTCACCCTGATAATTCCGGACGATGGGCGATAAGATCAGGCTGCTGCTCGTAGAGGACGAGCAAACCCTCGCGGGGATCATCGCCGATACCCTTTCCGAAAAGGGGTTCGAGGTGACGGTGGCCTACGACGGCGAGGCCGGGTTGCGGGCGTTCCGCGGGTCGCGCCCCGATGTGGTCGTGTCGGATGTTATGATGCCTTGTATGGACGGGTTCACCTTCGTCGGGCGTCTGCGCCGCGAGGCGCCCGGGGTGCCTGTGCTTTTCCTTTCGGCGCGCTCGGCGGCCGAGGACGTGGTGCAGGGATTCGAGACCGGGGGCAACGATTACCTGCGCAAGCCCTTTGCCATGAGCGAGCTGATCGTGCGGGTCAGGGCGCTTGCCGGGCGTGCGGGCGTCGGGAAAGCGCGTACGGAACGTGTGTTCGAACTGGGGCGTATGCGTTTCGACGCCGAGCGCCAGCGGCTCTCGTGCGACGGCGTGGTGACGGAACTTTCGGCCCGCGAATCCGAAGTGCTGCAATACCTCTGCCGGAATGCGGGCGAGATCGTGCCGATGAAAACCCTGCTGGTGAATATCTGGGGCGACGATTCGTTTTTCAACGCCCGCAGCCTGCATGTCTTCATCACCCGCCTGCGCCACCGCCTTGTAGCCGACCCGTCGATCCAGCTGGTGAACGTGCGGGGAGTGGGGTATAAGCTGCTGATGCGCTGAGGCGGGGTGTTAAAAAATGGAGCAGGCAGGAATCGCAGTTCCTGCCTGCTCCATTTCTTTACAAGGTTGGATAATAATTTTTTAAGTTTCCTAGATGTAAATTATTCTTGGCTCCACTCTTCAAATTCTTTAAGAATATCATCTGTCATGTAGGATAGGCGTTTTTCTTTTAGAATCTCGTCGATAGAACTATATGATATGTATGAACAAATATCAGCTAAAGGCCCTCGTTCCATAACAGCGAATACTGGGCGTGTAATTTGTTCCAATACGGCTTCTCGTCGTTCTTCCGATGCAACAATATGGATTTTGATGTCTAACATTGGTTGTAAAGAGAGGAGATCTGCCATCCTAAGGATACCAGAGTAAATAGATGTTGTTCCCTCAACTTCGAACGCGCGCACAATAGATCTTCGTTGTATCCATAGCACGTCAATATTTTTGATCGTTTTTAAGGTCGTCTCATCAAAAATTATGGGAAGTTCGTCTAAGAGAGTACTCTCTTTCGGATGCCAGAATTCTGTAACTCGGTTTCTATCTGCCTTCGGCAACCAAATTTTGAACCCGAATATTTCTCCAATTTTCGCCAGTTTAGCCTGGACTTTTATAGATTCTCTTTGCTCGGTTTGTGGCTGATCCTTCTCTTGGATTGCATCGTCGTCAGGAACAGAAACAATGGTTTCCTTTCCGGAAATAATACGTATTTTCGATGCTTTGATCTTTTTTGCGTCTTTCTCGGAAAGAGGATAAATAGTTTGTTGCTTTGCTTGTCGTTTTAGCAAATCGACTAAAAATTTACCATCGGCATTGTCCCAGCGTAAAGGACTGGAAAAAACTTTATATGTCCATTTAGTACTGTCTTTCGGCAAATCTTTTGTTATTGATAATGTATTCCATACTAAATCTTCGTGTATCGGAATTGCGAGTTCGAAAGGAAGCCAGACAAGCGGTTTGACCTTGAAGCGTAGGCAAAACGGATCGTTTTCTTCGATAAAGATCGGAGAATTGTCTTCATATGGAGCGCTTATTACCTCAAGGATGCCAATAAATCGCTGAATTTTAGTGCAATAACAAATAAATATGTCTCCAGATTTGATGCCTTGGTTTTTGACATATGATTTGCGCGATATTCTAAAGCCGGTAACATCTCGATTAGAATTGGTAAAAGCTGTTGCCGTATTAGGAGAAAAAAGATTTATATAATATTTCATTACTGCCATGGATTTTGATAAGCGACTTTCTTTTTCAAAAGTAATCTAAAGCGTATGATTATACAAATATATTTTGGGAATTGTGCTGTTCTTCAATATACTTTGCATTTCCGTGAAGGAATGTTAATTGAAAGAAGTTTATCTTTTTCGGCAAATGCAGTCCGTTAGGTGATCGTCGATAAATCCTGCCGCCTGCAGGTGGGCGTAACAAATCGTGCTGCCGAAGAATTTGAATCCCCGTTTTTTCATGTCTTTGCTCATGGCATCTGATTCGGGAGATGATACCGGAATCTCACTCAATGACTGAAAATGATTGATAATGGGGTTCCGGTCGGGGAAGAAGGATAGCGTATAGTTGTAAAAGCTGCCGAATTCTTTCTGTATGGCAAGAAACAGCTTTGCATTGGTGATGGTCGATTTGATTTTCAGACGGTTTTTCACGATGCCGTCAAAGTGCATCAGCCGTTCCACGTCTTCGTCGGTCATGGCGGCCACCGCAACCGGATCGAAATGGTGGAAGGCCTTGCGATAGTTCTCACGCTTTTTCAGAACGGTGATCCACGACAGCCCGGCCTGCTGGCCTTCAAGGCAAATCATTTCAAACAGTTTTTTACCGTCGGTTTCCGGTACGCCCCATTCCTTGTCGTGATAATCGATATAAAGCTGATCCTGGCTTACCCAGCCGCAACGTTGCATAGGTCATCTCCCTTCCTGATACGGTAAACGCAAAAATTTCAATCTGCCCGGCTTGACGTGTTTGCTAAAGAGACAATAGTTAATACAGGGCTATACGCCCTAATACCTCTTCGAACAATGACATATATCGCCGAACTCGGCTCTTTCTGGAGTCGCTTTGATGATGTTAAAAAAAATCAGTGGTCGCCATGCTGCTTCTGGCCTGGTGGGTGTCTCAGCCTGCCTGCTTATATGTAACACCGCTTTTGCGTGGCAACAGGAATATATCGTTTCAGATGCACAAAGTAATACGACGGAACGCTATACA
>ERZ773209.1314-NODE-1314-length-15006-cov-77.466190_pt1 | contig 15006 bp, 12 predicted proteins | sample MGYA00511109_ERZ773209 | MGnify/ENA primary metagenome ERZ773209 (study PRJEB29015, sample SAMEA2737786) | human gut metagenome | biome: human gut; feature: human-associated habitat; material: faeces | place: China | collected 2012 ...
CTTACAACATCGGCGGTTTCAACGAGTGGAAGAACATCGATATCATCAAGGTGGTCATCAAGACTGTTGACCGTCTTCTCGGCAGAAAAGAAGGCGAGGATATGGACCTCATCACTTACGTAACCGACAGAAAGGGTCACGATATGCGTTACGCCATTGACTCTCGCAAGCTTCAGAAGGAACTCGGTTGGGAGCCATCACTCCAGTTTGAGGAGGGTATCGAGGAGACCGTAAAATGGTATCTCGAGAACCAGGAATGGATGGACAACGTTACCTCTGGCGATTACCAGAAGTACTACGACAACATGTATTCTAACCGTTAATAGACACCCTGTAAGAGCAAAAGCTTTCACTATCCCAAGCTTTTGCTCTTGCGGGGCTTTTTTTGTTTTTCATCGATTAAAATCCCCTAAATATATTATTATTTCTTAATATTTCATTTTTTAGCACTTTGAAAACCCTAAAGTACGAAAAGTTTTTCTATCTTTGCAGCATCTAGAAAGATAAAAGTAATAGACTAGAAAGATAAAAGTAATAGATATGAAAAAACAAGTAATTTTCGGCATTGCATTAGCGCTTGCTATTTTGTCATGCCTTCCTATGCAGGGACAGGAAAAAGTGGTTCCTCTGAAATATGGAAACATGGACCACTGGGTAATCAGAAATATCAAAGAGTCGGCTATCATTGGTGGTAATCAGAAAACCATTTATGCCGTAGGACCTAATATGACTATCCATGGCAATACTCCATATACCAATAAGGGTGGGTCTCCTTGGGGCTCATCCAATGTTCTTGCGCATGTTTCCGGCATTTACAAGACCAATAATTCGGTTTATCGCGACAGGCACGGCAGTGGCTATTGCGCCAAACTGGAGACTCATATAGAAAAGGTAAAGGTGTTGGGACTTATCAATATCAAGGTACTTGCAGCTGGTTCCCTTTTCCTGGGAAATGTTCGTGAACCGATCACCAGTACCAAGGATGGTCCAAAGGCTATCAACTGGGGTATTCCGTTTACGGCTCGTCCTAAGGCTTTGCGTTTCGATTACAAGACCTCCCTTCCTAATGTTGCCAACCGTATCAAACAGAATGGATTCAGTGGTGCCTCTACTGTGGCTGGAAGAGACCATGCCATCGTGGTGCTCTATCTTCAGAAGCGTCACGAGGATGCCAAGGGTAATATCACAGCCAAGCGAGTGGGTACGATGGTGGTACGATACGGCAAGAGTACGAATGGATGGGTGGAAGATGCAACCTATACCATCCACTATGGTGATATCCGTCACATGGCTGGCTACCATGCCGCAACGATGGGACTCCGTTCTACCGATTATGCCCGCAACAGCAAGGGTAAGAGTGTGCCCGTAAGAGAAGTGGGATGGGCTGCTGCCGATGAAACGCCTACTCATCTCATTCTCCAGTTCTCTTCTTCGGATGGCGGTGCCTATATCGGAACACCAGGCAACACCTTGTGGATAGATAATGTGTCACTGGTATATTAATAATGCGTCACTGGTTTATTAGTAAATGACGAAAAAAGAATCAACAGGAAAATATTGACTTTATGAAGCATATTCTAACCATACTTTTTGCGATGATGGCATTGAGCAGCTATGCCTCGGAGCCAATTTCTTCAGATACTCTCTCTTCAGAGAAGGTGGATACAGCCCAGCAGGTCAAGAAATCGTGGATGACGCGATTCCTAGACTACTTCAATGATGCCAACAAGAACAAGCAGCATAAGCGGTTCGACTTCAGCGTAATTGGAGGTCCTCACTATGCTTCTGATACCAAGTTTGGTCTGGGAATGGTGGCTGCAGGACTTTACCGCACCGATCCTAACGATAGCATTTTGCCGCCTTCCAATGTATCGCTTTTCGGTGATGTCAGTTCGGTGGGCTTCTATATGTTGGGTGTTCGGGGCAATCATATAGCTCCTGCCGGTCGTTACCGCATTGATTATCATCTCTATTTCTATTCCTTCCCTTCCGATTTCTGGGGAATCGGTTACGAGATGGGCGATAACGATGACAACAAGAGTGATATGAAGCGTTGGCAGGCTCAGGCAGAAGCCAGTTTTCTGTTCAGGGTAGCCGATAACTTCTATGTGGGACCGATGGCAGCTTACGACTATGTGATAGGCAAGCAGATAGAGCGCCCGGAATTGCTGCAGGGGATGGATAAGCATACCTGGAATGTAGGAGTGGGTGTATCTTTGGTTTATGACAACCGAGATAATCTTACCAATCCGCACCGGGGTATCTATCTGAATCTGAAGCAGATGTTCCGGCCAGAATTTATGGGTAATGATTATGCCTTTAGTACGACTCATTTCCGTTTTGATGCCTATCAGCGACTGGGCAAGGGAACGATTCTTGCCGAGGATTTCGGAGCCAATCTCAATTTCGGCAATCCTTCATGGGGTATGATGGCGGAACTGGGAGGTACCAGTTCGATGCGTGGCTATTACGAGGGCCGCTATCGCGACAAGCATTCCCTGGAGGCTACCGTGGAGTTGCGCCAGCATGTCTGGAAGCGAAATGGTATTGTGGTCTGGGCTGGAGCAGGTACAGTTTTCCCTAAGTTCTCTGCGTTGCGAAGCAGACAGATTCTGCCGAATGCGGGAGTAGGCTATCGCTGGGAGTTCAAGAAGAATGTGAATGTACGATTGGATTATGGATTTGGAAAGTCTGGACAGTCTGGCTTCCTCTTCAATATCAACGAGGCATTTTGATGAGACTTTTTCATGATGCATTCACGATGCTTTCACGATATGCTCATGAATTCTTTTCACGATATGCTCTCTATATATAATAAGGTGTAGTCTATGAATCATTCTATATGTAATACAATATATAATAAGGTGTCTTCGGGTACCTTCCTTTACTGGTATGCGGTGGTGGCATTGCTGCTGCCCAACATCGCCCTGTGCTTTACCGAAAGATTGTCTTTCTGGGCGGGCGCAGCCAATGTGCTGTTGCCTCTGGCACTGTATATGTTGTTCTTTTCCGTAGCCAGATGTCCGGGCAAGATGGTATGGTGGGCATTTCTCTTTGTCTTTTTCGCAGCCTTCCAGCTGGTGTTGCTCTATCTCTTCGGTACAGGAGTGATAGCGGTGGATATGTTCCTGAATCTCGTGACTACCAATCCAGGAGAGGTGATGGAACTGCTGGACAATCTGGTACCTGCCGTGGTAGGTGTTTTTGTGATTTATCTTCCCTTGCTCATTCTGGCTGTCATCCATATCAGGAAGAAGCGTCAGTTATCAGTCTCTTTTCAGCATCACGTTCGCAAATGGCTGATGGAGGTGGGGGCTATCGGCCTCTTCTGTCTGCTGGCATGCTATGTGGTGGTGGATGATTACCGGATGCGCAATCAGCTCTATCCTGTCAACGTCTGCTACAATCTCTATCTGGCTTTCGAGCGCAATGCGGCATCGGAGAATTACAGGGAGGCAAGCCGTAACTTCCGGTTTGATGCCCGGAGTGGGCACGATGTGGAAGCTCCTGAGGTGTATGTGATGGTAGTGGGAGAGACGGCACGTGCCCATAACTTCAGTCTCTATGGTTATCCTCGAAATACCAATCCTCTGCTTTCCAAAACGCAGGGTATTATGGCTTTCCCTGATGCAACCACGCAGAGCAACACCACCCACAAGAGTGTTCCGATGCTTCTGTCGGCTGCTTCGGCAGAGGATTTCCCACGGCTCTTTCATGAGAAAGGCATTCTGGCAGCCTTCAGGGAAGCCGGATTCCATACCGTGTTTATCAGCAACCAGTTGCCCAATCATTCGTTTATCGATTTTCTGGGAGAACAGGCTGATGAACATTATTTTCTGAAGAAGGAAGAATCTGCCCAGGGCAGTCACTATGATGAGGATCTGTTGCAGAAACTTGATAGAATCTTGCCGGAGGCTGATGCTTCCTCGTCTGCCCATTACCGTTATCGCAAGCTCTTCGTCGTTCTTCATACCTATGGTTCTCACTTCAATTATCAGGAGCGTTATCCCCGTAGGTTCGCTTATTTCAAGCCTGATAGCAGAAGTGAGGCAAAGTCGGAGAATCGGCGTGACCTTCTGAATGCCTATGATAATACCATCCGATATACCGATTATATCCTGCATGGTATCATTGAACGTCTGCAGAAATGGGAGGGGATACAGACTAAGACGGATGGGATATATGGTCAGCCTATCTCAGCGATGCTCTATACCAGCGATCATGGAGAGAATATTTTCGATGATGAGCGCTGCCTCTTCCTTCATGCTGCCCCGAAGGCTTCGGATTACGAACTGCATGTGCCTTTCATCATCTGGACTTCTGAAGGATTCAGTAAACAATATCCGGATATATTGAATGCATTGGGAGAAAATCGGTCAAAACAGGTACAGAGTAGTCTTTCGGCTTTTCATACCATGTTGGGCATCGGTGGCATTCAGACCCATTATCGTCAGGATGAATACTCGGTGGCAAGTGATAAATATCATCCGGTAAAGTTGCTCTATCTCGATGATCATGACGAGGCAATACCGCAGGAAGATGCCAAGTTTTTGCGTTAAATTCTAAGCCAAAAGGCTTTCTTACAGCAAAATACATGAAAAGAGTTTTCGTAAATATCAATTATTTGCGAAAACTCTTTGTCGTATCTATAATTTGCTGTATCTTTGCACCCGGATTTAGATAATAATAAAAATACAGTTGTTATGGAACCAACTCGAAAAATCGAAAAGGTAGGCATGCGCAACCTCCGTATGGAGGATTATGATCAGCTTGCCAAGTCATTTAGGCGTATTTACGCAGACTCAGATGTATTCTGGACAAAAGAACAGATTAAGAAACTCATTACTATCTTTCCTGAGGGACAGGTGGTTATCATCGTGGATGATAAGATTGTGGGCTGTGCGCTCTCTATCATTGTCAACTATAATATGGTGAAAGGCGACCATACCTATGCTCAGGTGACAGGTAATGAAACCTTCAATACCCACGATCCTAATGGAAACATCCTTTACGGCATCGAGGTGTTTATCCATCCAGACTATCGTGGCTTGCGATTGGCTCGCCGTATGTATGAGTATCGCAAGGAACTCTGCGAGAAGCTCAACCTGAAGGCGATCATGTTTGGTGGTCGTATTCCAAACTATCATAAGTATGCCGACAAAATGCGCCCTAAGGAGTACATCGAGCACGTAAGAAACCGTGAGATTTACGACCCGGTTCTTACCTTCCAGCTTTCCAACGACTTCCACGTTCGCCGTGTCATCCGCAACTATCTTCCTAGTGATGAGGAAAGCGAACACTGCGCAACCCTCTTGCAGTGGGATAATATCTACTATCAGCCACCTACGGATTCCTATGTAGATAGAAAGCCAACCGTGCGAATCGGTCTGGTACAGTGGCAGATGCGTCCATACGCTTCGGTGGACGACCTCTTTGAGCAGGTGGAGTTCTTCGTGGATTCCGTGAGCGATTACAAGAGCGATTTCATCCTCTTCCCAGAGTATTTCAATGCGCCATTGATGGCGAGATTCAACGATTTGGGTGAGGCACAGAGCATCCGCATGATGGCTCAATATACCGATGAGATTCGTGACCGATTCCGTGAACTTGCCATCAGCTACAACATCAATATCATCACGGGTAGTATGCCTTATCTCAAGGATGATTCCCTCTACAATGTCGGTTTCCTTTGCCGTAGAGATGGTAGCGTGGATATGTACGAGAAGATTCACGTAACTCCTGATGAGCAGAAGTGCTGGGGTTTGAGCGGCGGTAGCCATATCCAGACCTTTGATACTGATTGTGGTAAGATTGGTATCGTAATCTGCTATGATGTGGAGTTCCCTGAACTTTCCCGTCTGATGGCAGAGGATGGTATGCAGATCCTCTTCGTTCCATTCATGACCGATACGCAGAATGCCTACTCTAGAGTGAGAGTCTGTGCCCAGGCGCGTGCCATTGAGAATGAATGCTATGTAGCCATTGCTGGTAGTGTGGGTAACCTGCCACGTGTTCACAACATGGATATCCAGTATGCCCAGAGTGCTGTATTCACTCCTTGCGACTTTGCCTTCCCTAACGATGGCAAGCGTTCGGAGGCAACACCGAATACCGAGATGATTCTCGTTTCAGATGTAGATTTGAACCTTCTGAACGAGCTTCATACCTACGGTGCCGTTCGAAATCTTCGTGACCGTCGCAAAGACTTGTACGACTTGAAACAGAAAAAGTAAGTTAAGTGAAGAGTGAAGAATGAAGAGTGAAGAACGAAGGGTGAAGAATTCGATTGTATTGATATATAGATATATAAAGAATGTATAAGATAGACATCTCGGAGCGCACGCTCCACTTCAAGCAGCCGGCAGGCACGTCTCGTGGTGTATATACCACGAGACACAGTTATTATCTCACCCTTACATCGGATGAATTGCCGGGAGTAGAGGGAGTGGGTGAGTGTGCTACGCTCCCTGATCTCAGTTGCGATGCCAAACCGGAATATGCTGTCACCCTTCGACAGGTATGTCAGATGGTGGAGCAGATGGGACGCATCCCATACGATATGATTCGTGCTTACCCTAGCATCACCTTCGGATTAGAAACCGCCTTTGCCTCGTTCTTCGATGCAGCAAAGAAGCAGAACTTAAGTGTCTCTGTTCCAGCAGGAATGGAGAACCTGGTAGATCTCTTCGACTCTCCTTTCGGAAAAGGAGAAGAGGGTATCACCATCAACGGACTGGTATGGATGGGTACTTACGAGGAGATGCTGGCACGACTGGAGGAGAAGCTCCAGGCGGGTTTCCATTGTGTGAAACTGAAGATTGGTGCTATTGATTTCTTCAAGGAACTCGATCTCATCAAGCGCATTCGTGATTTCTATACCCAGGAACAGGTAGAACTGAGAGTGGATGCCAATGGTGGTTTTCTGCCGGAGAATGCCATGAGCCAGTTGGAGGCTTTGGCTAAGTATGATATTCATTCCATCGAGCAGCCTATCAAGCAGCATCAGTGGCCTAAGATGGCGCAGCTCTGTAGGGAAACTCCGCTCCCTATCGCCCTGGATGAGGAGTTGATTGGTGTGAATGTCAGAAGTATGAAGGAGGCATTGCTCGATACCATTCGTCCACAGTATATCATCCTGAAGCCTTCGCTCCATGGTGGTATCTATGGTTGCAACGAGTGGATCCAGTTGGCCAGCCAGCGTGGTATTGGCAGTTGGATTACCTCGGCATTGGAGAGTAACATCGGGCTGAATGCCATCGCACATTATGCAGCCAAGGTATATGGTCCGAATGTAAAGATGCCGCAAGGTCTGGGCACCGGTCAGCTCTTTACTGATAACATCCCAATGCCATTGGAAATCCGGGGGGATAAACTCTTTGTTGTAAAATAATATAATATAGTATTTTACCCCTATTTGTTTCGGCGGATTTGCAATCCGCCGCATCATTGGGTAACTATTGCGGATTTGTAATCCGCTAAGCAGGGTATAATTTAAATTATGACTTTAGAAGATTTCTTTTCTGAATGGAATAACGATAGCGACCGGGTACTGGTGCATACCAGTGGCTCCACGGGAAAGCCCAAGCCGATGATGGTAGAGAAGAAGCGAATGCTCAACTCCGCCCGCATTACTTGCGATTTCCTGGGTTTGAAGCCGGGTGACAGCGCTCTGCTATGTATGTCGCTTGATTATATTGCAGGTAAGATGGTGGTGGTGCGCAGTATCGAGCGCCATCTCCATCTTATTTCTGTTTCTCCTAGTGGTCATCCGCTGAAGGATATCAACGAGGAGATTACTTTTGCCGCCATGGTTCCGATGCAGGTGTATAACACCCTGCAGGTTCCTGAGGAGCGGGAGCGACTTACTCATATCCGTCATCTGATTATCGGAGGTGGAGCCATCGATGCATCCTTGGAAAAGGAACTCCAGGCTCTTCCTGGCAATATCGCTATCTGGAGCACCTACGGCATGACCGAAACCTTATCTCATATCGCCTTGCGAAGAATCAATGGCGCTGAGGCTAGCGAATGGTATCAGCCTTTTGATAGCGTGAAAATCAGTCAGACTGAAGAAGGCTGTCTCGTCATCGATGCTCCTCAGGTTTGTGCCGAAACCCTGGTAACGAATGATATTGTGGAAATAGAATCCTATATATATAATAAGGTGGAAAAACTTCGTTTCCGAATCAAAGGCAGAAAGGATAATGTTATCTGCAGTGGCGGTATCAAGATACAGATAGAAGAAGTGGAGGCTCTCTTGAAGCCTCATCTTGAAAAGCCTTTCATGCTTGCCAAGAAGAAAGATGAAAAGTTTGGAGAAATCGCCGTTCTCTTGTCAGAGGACAAAGAGATAAAAACTGTAGAGGCGACTATCCGCCGCCTCTTATCTGATCATAAATATTGGATTCCAAGGGAATTCCTTCATGTAGAGCATCTTCCGCTTACCGAAACCGGAAAGCCGAAGCGATCTATCCTTCTCTGAAGAAATCGAGTGCTTCCTTGATTTCCTCAACGGTAGCCGTCTGGTTGATGCGGATATCTCCGATGCCTCCCATCATGGTGAAGTTGATGATACCATTCTGGTTCTTCTTGTCGTGATGCATCAGCTCAATCAGCTCGTCGTAGTCATCGCAGGTGATATTCAGCGTACCGTAGTTCTCCTTGATGAAGGTCACGGTCTGGCGCATCTTCTCTGTTGGGAATCCTGTCTTTGCCACACTGAGATAAAGCTCAGGGATGAGACCGAATGCCACTGCATAACCATGAAGGATTGGCTTGCGCTTCAGCGCCCAGCTCTCGAAGGCATGACCGAAGGTATGTCCCAGGTTCAGTGCCTTGCGGATGCCCTTCTCATGAGGGTCCTGCTCCACGATGCGCTCCTTCACCTTCACGCTGTCGCCCACCATTCGCTGCAACTGCTTCAGGTCTGGGTTGGCAAGGTCGAAGCTTACCAGCTCTTCCCACATCGCCTCGGTAGAAATCAAGCCGTGCTTCAGCATTTCGGCATAGCCCGAACAGATATTCTCGGCATCCAGGGTCTTCAGGAACTCGGTGTCGAGAATTACGAACTTAGAATCGTTGAAAACACCCACCTCATTCTTTAAACCTCCGAAGTTGATGCCGGTCTTTCCACCCACAGATGCATCTACCATCGCCAGCAGGGTAGTAGGGATATTGATGAAGTTGATGCCGCGCTTGAAGGTGCTGGCAGCAAAACCGCCGAGGTCGGTTACCATACCGCCTCCGAGATTGATCATGCAAGAGTGACGTGAAGCGCCACCTTCCTGCAGTCCCTTCCATACCATCATCAGGCTTTCGATGTCCTTATGACTGTCGCTAGCCGGAATCGTTATCACCTTGGCTTCCTTCATGCAGTAGAATTTCTGCAAAACCGGAAGGCACAATTCCTGTGTGGTAGTATCTGTAAGCACAAACAGCTTGTCGTGCTCGCATTCTGAGAGAGCGCTTACCAGTTCGTTCTCCAGATGGGTTGATATGATTACTCTCTGATTCATAACATATATACTTTTAAAAGAAACTGACTTTCAGAGTCACCTTTTGTGGGCAACTCATTGTAAATTCACTTGCAAAGGTACGTTAAATCAGAGACAAAACAAAATAAAAAGCACTTTTTTATCTATAAAAGTTTAAACCTTGATATATTTTATGCGTCAAAAGAAGCAGAATGCCCCAAAAAGAGCATCTGTTTTTTACAATTGCGCTTTTATTGGGTCTAATCATATAAGTAAGTCAAATATATAAGTAAGAAATAATAATAACGTCTATAATTAATGAAAAGATCTATTCTGATGATGCTCCTGGTGTTCGTAACCATGGCATCCTTAGCTCAGGATCGCTTGATTACCGGTGCGATTACCGACCGTGACACCAAGGATCCCGTAGAACAGGTAACGATTCAGTTACTCAAGACCGACAGTACCTATGTGTCGGGTGCTCTCAGCAATGAGCAGGGCCTCTTTCATATCAAGGCTCCTGCCAATGGCAAGTATTTACTCAAAATGTCGAGTGTAGGTTACAAGACTACCGTAAAGCGTATCGAGATTTCTGATGACAAGAATCTGGCGATGGGCAAGGTGGTGATGGGTGCCGAGGCGATTATGCTGAAAGGTGCCGTGGTTACTGCCATGGCTCAGAAGGTAAGCCTGAAGGAGGATACCTTCGTCTATAATTCGGCTGCCTACCGCACACCGGAAGGTTCGGTGGTTGAGGAACTCGTCAAGCGTCTGCCGGGTGCAGAGGTCAGCGACGATGGTACCATCAAGATCAACGGTAAGGAGGTGAAGAAGATTCTCGTGGATGGTAAGGAGTTTATGACGGGCGATACCAAGACTGCCCTGAAGAATCTGCCTACCAGCATCATCGATAAAATCAAGGCGTACGATGAGAAGAGCGATCTCTCTAAGGTAACCGGTATTGATGACGGCGAGGAGCAGACCGTGCTCGACTTCGGTGTGAAGAAGGGTATGAACAAGGGTTTGATTTCCAATATCGACCTGGGTGTGGGCAACAAGAGCCGCTACAATATGCGTGGTATGGGTGGTTACTTCAATGATAACAACCGATTCATGCTCTTTGCCAATGCCAATAATACCAGCGACCGCGGATTCGGCGGTGGTCCTGGCAGAGGATTCTGGGGCGCTGCCAACGGTTTGAATGCCAGCAAGATGATTGGCGCCAACTACAACTATGAGTTGAAGAACAAGTTCAAGTTCAATACTTCCCTCCGCTGGAACCACAGCGATGGCGATGTATGGAGCAGCCGTTCCAGCGAGAACTTCATGGGTAGCAGCAGCTCTTTCAGCAATAGCCTGAGCCAGAGTTTCTCCCGCAGCAACAGCTGGAATGGTAACATCCGATTGGAGTGGATGCCTGATTCCATGACCAATATCCTCTTCCGTCCTTCCATCTCCTGGAGTACCAGCGATGGATTGAGTGGCAGCCAGTCGGCTTCCTATAACAAGGATCCTTATACCATCACCTCGAAAGACCCTCTTTCTGAGGAAGGAATCGAAGAGTTGGACAAGGCTGAGGCTATGGTGAACAGCCAGTTGACCAATGGCATCACCTATTCTGATAATAACAATATCAACGGTATGTTGCAGATCAACCGCAAGTTGGGCAACAAGGGACGTAACATCACCTTCCGTGTGGATGCCAAATATACGGATAAGGACAGCAAGAGCATCTCGCTTAACAATGCCAAACTCTATCTCGTGCAGACAGCGGAGGGTAAGGATTCTACTTATCAGACCAACCGCTACAACCTGACTCCTTCTAAGAATTACAGTTATGCGGGACAGTTGACCTATAGTGAGCCACTCTGGAAGGCAACCTTCCTGCAGTTTAGCTATAAGTTTACTTACAGCTACTCCAAGAGCGACCGCAGCACCTACGATTTCAGCAAGTATGCGATGAGTGGTAATCAGGAGTACCGTGGTTGGGACAGCTATCTGAATCCGTTTGCCGGTCATCTTGAAGATTACAAGGATGATGATCAGAGCCGTTTCTCAGAATATCGCAACTACAATCATGATATCCAGGTGATGATGCGATTCATCCGTCAGAAGTACAACCTGAACTTCGGTGTGATGGTTCAGCCACAGCAGTCTAAGTATATCCAGGATTATCAGGGAGTGCATGTAGATACAGTTCGCAATGTGGTGAATGTGAGTCCAACCCTCGATTTCCGCTATCGCTTCTCAAAGATGAGCAACCTGCGAATCAACTATCGTGGTACTACCTCGCAGCCAAGCATCTCTCAGTTGCTTGACATCACAGATAACAGCGACCCGCTGAACATCTCGATGGGTAACCCTGGCTTGAAGCCTTCGTTCACCCAGAACTTCCGATTGTTCTACAACAACTTCGTGCAGAACCACAACAAGGGTGTCATGACCTTCATCAACTTCTCTACCACCAACAATAGCATCAGCAACAAGGTGACCTACGATGAGACGACTGGTGGAAGAATCACTCGTCCGGAGAATATCAATGGTAATTGGAATGTGATGGGAGCCTTCATGTTCAACTGCTCTATCGACAGTGCCGGTGTATGGAACGTGAATACCGACACCAACTTGGGTTACAACAACTACGTGAGCTATCTGAGTCTCGACAAGCAGTCTGATTCCCAGAAGAACACCACCCGCAGCACCACTTGGAGAGAACGCCTCTCTTTCAGTTATCGCAACAACTGGTTGGAGCTCTCGCTCGATGGAACATTGAATTATAACCATGCCAAGAACAAGTTGCAGCCAAACAGCAACCTTGATACCTGGCAGTTCTCTTATGGACCAAGCATGACGCTTACAGCTCCTTGGGGAACCAGCTTGAACTCAAGCCTCTCTATCAGCAGTCGCCGTGGCTATAACGACAGTAGTATGAACACCGATGAGTTTGTATGGAATGCGCAGCTCTCTCAGGGCTTCCTGAAGGGCAAGCCGCTGACCGTGATGCTCCAGTTCTATGACATTCTTCGTCAGCAGAGCACCTTCTCTCGTGCTATCTCTGCTACATCCCGTACAGATACCGAGTATAATGCAGTCAATAGTTATGCGATGCTCCATGTGGTATATCGCCTGAATCTCTTTGGAGGCAAGCAGGCACGTCAGGGTGGTTCTGGTGGTCGTCCTGATTTCCATGGTCGCTCATTCCGTGCCGGTCGTCCTGGTGCCATAATATTCTAAAGGAATGTTTAGATAAAGAATATTTAGATAAAAAAATATTCTGGCAAAGAAGGATTTTCTTAGAGAAAATAAAATAGGTATGACAAAAGAAATCCCCGCTCTTCGTTATGAGGAGCGGGGATAATTCTTTTCTATGTTAAATAGCGAGGGGGAATCGCTATTTTCATTTCCCTGATTAGAGAGTGAACTTGTAACCTACAGTAATCTGGATTACGTTGTTGTAGTGATCAACGTTATCTGCAATCTTAGTTACACCGATGTTGTAACGAGCATCGAAAACAATGTTCTGGTACTCGTAAGAGAGACCTACAGGGATAGAGAGATCTACGGTCTTAACGTCTTCTGCATCATCCTTGTTTACCAGGAAGCCTGGCTGCAAACCTGCCTTGAGAGCAAGACCAGCTACAGGATAATAGTTCAATGTGATAGGTACATTGATATAGCCTGGATTCCACTTTCCGCCTTCGAAGGTCATACCTGCAACTTTTACATCCTTGGCCTTGAAGCCCTGCACGGAATAGAGAGCACCAACAGCAACACCGAAGTTGCTTGTAGCCTGATACTGCAACTCAGCACCAGCTGCGAAACCAGCCTTCCAGTCGTTATCACCGATTGTAGCAACGTTCAAACCTACCTTAGGCTGGAGAGTTGTTGTACCTGCAGCCTGCTGTGCGAAAGCACCTACTGAAGACAGCACCATAGCTGCCATAACAAATAATTTTTTCATAATCTCTAAATTATAAAATTAATAGTATGTTAATACTCACGATTGAGTAAGTTGGTAATCAGCTTATACTCTGATACCATAAATAACTGATTGCAAAGATAGAGGTTTTCTCTATGCGCTCCAAATTTTTTAAGCTTTATTTGCCATCATATTACAAAATGTAGCATACTTGTTCCCATATCGTATGTTTTTAGAAAAAAATCTCCCCTTTTTCTTGCATTGTATCATAAAAAGTTGTATCTTTGCAGAGATAAAAGTATAGCGTATGGGACTAGAATTTGGAAAATGGTTAATGGACGTTGCCAAATATATACTGACGGCGCTCTTGCTTGCGACTTTCTTGGGGGATATGAATTCCGCAGGTACTATTATAGCCTCTATAGTTTTGATGTTAGGAATGCTTGGCATCGGATTGTGGCTGGTTAAGAAATCAAGTAATAATAAAAAAAAGAAAGGAAAATGAATATGGATGCTCATGAACTTAATACTTGGCTTATATTAGGAACCCTTTTCTTACTTTGTTTGGTAGGATTAGGAATAGGTATCTATGATACAAAGAAGCAAAAGAAAGAAAAAAGCCTTTCGGCTTAAAGGAAAATAATTATAACTACACAAGAAAACTCCCCCTATACTCTTTGAAGTGTAGGGGGAGTTTTTGTTTATTCTTCTTCTTCGTCCCAGTCTTCTTCATCGAATCCAAACATGGCTGGATCAACGAAGGCATCCAGGGCACGGCGTTCTTTCTTGGTTGGGCGACCTGTGCCTCTTGCTCTATCTACGAATCCGCTGATGCGACTCATCTCCAGCAGTTCATACTGCTTAGGATCGGTCACGTTCTTATAGACTCCGAAGAGCATTTTGGCTCCTACACGCTGCTCTATGCAGTCGAGTACCTCAAAAGAGTAGGTGATAGGGGCTTTCTTCACGCTCACCACGTCGCCACGTTTAATGATGAAGGAGGGTTTACGGGTTACGCCGCCTACAGTTACTCTGCCATTCTTACAGGCATCGGCAGCAATGCTGCGGGTCTTGTAAATGCGGGCTGCCCAAAGCCACTTGTCTATTCTTGCAGATTCTTTCATGATTATTTCTTTCCTAGCTTGTTGTACTGGTTCATGGTGATATCGATACCAGCCAATACGAAGCTCTTGATGATCTCTACCCCCAGGTCGATGGCAGGCTGAAGCTGCTTCATATCTTCCTCGGTATATTTGCCAAGTACCCAGTCTATCTGTCCGCCACGAGGATAATCGTTGCCGATACCCATACGGAGGCGGGCGTAGTTCTGGCCGATAAGCTGCTGGATATGTCCCAAGCCGTTATGACCACCATTGCTTCCGTTAGCCTTCAGGCGGAAAGCGCCGAGAGGCAGGGCAAGCTCATCACTGATCACCAGGAGTCGGCTCTGGTCAATCTTTTCCTGATTCAGCCAATATCTCACGGCATTACCACTCAGGTTCATGAAGGTGGTAGGCTTCAGCAGGATAATCTTTCTTCCCTTGAGCGTGGTCTCGGCAACGAAGCCATATCGCTTATCCTCAAAATGAATATTGGACGCTTTAGCAAAAGCGT
>ERZ773209.1317-NODE-1317-length-14969-cov-4.998056_pt1 | contig 14969 bp, 13 predicted proteins | sample MGYA00511109_ERZ773209 | MGnify/ENA primary metagenome ERZ773209 (study PRJEB29015, sample SAMEA2737786) | human gut metagenome | biome: human gut; feature: human-associated habitat; material: faeces | place: China | collected 2012 ...
GTCTGGTGGACTTTCTCTCCGGTGTGGCCTACGCCAACAACGGCCAGATCAAGCGTGTGGCGACCAGCACCTTCATCATCACGCCGTACAATGTCGATATTATGGGTGACCTGATCGGCGAGTTGGAGAATAACGGTGTATTCTTCTGATACAGCCGACACAGCCCCGGCAGTCCGCGGCTTTGTGCCGCCCCAGAACGATGATGAACGCCGTCTGATGCGCCGCGTTGAGGAGCTGTGCCGTATCTGCGAAAACCGCGGTATCCCGCGCTATACGGGCTTTCTCTCCGACCGGGAGCAGAGTCTGGCGCAGGCCGCCTGCAACAGGGCCGGGTGCAGCTGCATCCGCTTTTGGGGCGGGTTTGACGGCGCGGAGCGAAAGGTCCTCTGCATAGAGCCGCCCGAGGCCTGGCAGGAGGAGCCGCTCGCGTATCTGCAGTTTACCGCCTGCGGCGATAAGCTGCCGACACACCGCGATTATCTCGGCTCGATCCTTGGTCTGGGGCTGGAGCGCGCCTGTGTGGGAGACCTTTTGGCAGACACGGAAAAGCCTGATACCTTTTACGCTGTTGTTCTGGCAGATAAGCAGGAATTTATCTGTACCGAGCTGACGAGCGCGGGACATTGCACCGTACACACCGAATGTGCCGACGCGCTGCCCGCCCATCTTTTGGAAAACCGTGAGCGTGCCCTGCAGCAGGCCACTGTGCCGTCCCTGCGAGCCGATGCAGTGCTGGCCGTGATGCTGCATACCTCCCGCACCCGCGCGGCAGAATATATTGCTGCGGGCCGTGTGGAGATCAACCATCTGCCGCTGAAGGCTGCCCACGAGACCGCCTATGCCGAGGATATCTTTACGGTGCGGGGTTTGGGCCGCTTCAGGCTGGCGGCCATCGGCGGCAAAAGCCGCAAGGACCGCCTGTTTATATCCTTTTATCAATACTGAGCGCATGATCTGCCCGCGGAATGCCGCGGGCCGGGAATAACGGGGCGTAAAGCCCCGCATACAGGAGGAAAGTCATGATCTCATCTGAGGATGTCCGCCGCGTAACGTTTGAAAAAGCGTTTCAGGGCTATCGCCGCGACGATGTGGACGATTATCTCAAGCAGGTGGCCCAGAGCATGGATGAGCTGGCCGCCCAGAACGATGATCTCCAGAAAAAGCTGGTTGTGCTGGCCCAGCGCATCGACCAGTACCGTGCCGAGGAGGATACGCTGCGCACCACGATGATCAATGCCCAGCGTCTGGGTGAAAATGTCATCCGTGAGGCTAAGCAGAAGGCGGCCGAGATCATACGCACCGCCAATATCAAGGCTGAGGACCGCGAGCAGCGCTCCCGCGATGATGTCGAGCTGGCCAAGCAGGAGATCGTCACGCTGAAAAGCGAGGCTGACAGCTTCAAACGCTCGCTGATCGAGATGTACCGCAAGCATATCAACCTTATCAATAAACTGCCTGATTACACCCCGCAGCCCGAGGATGCGCCGGCCCGCCCGGCCCAGCCTGCGGCCGAGCCTGTGCAGGCCCCGGTTCAGACGGCAGCCCCGGTTGAGCAGCCTGTCATGGCGGCGGAGCCTGCTTATACACCGCCCGCCCCCCAGCCTGCGGCCGAGCCTGCCCCGGCCCCGGTGCAGGAGACGGCATACTATGAGGAGCCTGCCTCGCAGCCTGCAGCCGAGCCGCTGCGCCCTGCGGCGGAAAAGGTGGATACAGTGGAGTTTGCCATCGCGCCCCACCCCGAGGAGCCGGAGGAACCGGCCCCGGTGCCCGAAATGGAAGCCCCGGCCATAGATGAGACGCGCTTTCAGGATGTCTCCGGCCTGTATGATGAGCCGGAGGCCAAGCCGGTGCGCCGTACCCGCAAGACGGGCACTGCCGCCAAACGCACCACCCGCAAAAAAGTAAGTGCCGAACCGCAGGAGGAGCTGAACTCCCCGGCGTTCGATAACTTTGAAGGCGTTGACTTTGACAGCTGACGCTGAAAGAATCCATAGAGGGCAGCCCCGCGCAATGTCGGCCCGGCGGGCGTTAAGCAGCGCTTCACCAGCGCTTGACAGCAGGCGGGATTGCCATCAATCCAAAAAATAGAGGAGAGTAGGAAACCTTGGCGCAGAACTACAACGACACGATCCATAAGATGCAGACCCCGTTTGAAATGCGGGCCGGCCTGCCGAAGAAAGAGCCCAAGATGCTCGAGGACTGGGAGAACAACCATGTCTATGAGCAGATGATCAAAAACAACGAGGGCAAGCCGCAGTACATCCTGCATGACGGCCCTCCGTATGCCAACGGCAACATCCACATGGGCACCGCGCTCAACAAGATCATCAAGGACATCATCATCCGCTATAAGAATATGACCGGCTTTGAGGCACCCTATGTGCCCGGCTACGATACCCACGGTCTGCCTATCGAGCTGAAGGCGCTGAGTTCTCTCGGCGATAAGAAGGCGGGTGTCTCCAAGCTTGAGCTGCGCAAGATCTGCAAGGAGTTCGCCACCGAGCATATTGATGTGATGAACTCTCAGTTCAAGCGTCTGGGCGTGCAGGGCGACTTTGAGAACCCCTACCTGACCCTGCGCCCTGAGTTTGAGGCCCGTCAGGTCGAGATCTTCGGCGAGATGGCCAAGAAGGGCTACATCTACAAGGGTATGAAGGCTGTCTACTGGTGCCCCGAGGATCGCACCGCGCTGGCCGAGGCTGAGATCGAGTATGCTGAGGACGAGTGCGATTCCATCTATGTCCGCTTTAAGCTGACCGATGACCCCAACGGTGTGCTGGCTAAGCACAACATCCCGCTGGACAAGGCATGGATCGTCATCTGGACCACGACCACCTGGACCCTGCCCGCCAACGTGGCTACCTGCCTGAACCCCAACCTTGAGTATGCCTTCGTCAAGATCGGCGATGCTTACCACATCATGGCCGCCGGTCTGGTCGAGTCCACGATGAAGGGCTGCCATATCGACGAGTATGAGGTTCTGCCGGAGACTGTGCTCGGCAGCGAGCTGGAGCTGATGCAGTACCAGCATCCTTTCCTTGACCGCAAGGGCCTTGTCATTCTGGGCGACCATGTCACGCTGGAGGGCGGCACCGGCTGTGTCCATACCGCACCCGGCCATGGTGTCGAGGACTTTGAGGTCTGCGTCAACCACTATCCGCAGGTGCCTGTGGTTGTCCCTGTGGACGATGCCGGCCGCCTGACCGCCGAGGCAGGCGAGAAGTTCGCAGGCCTCAAGGTCTGGGATGCCAACAAGGTCATTCTGGAGCATATCAAGGAGAGCGGCCACCTGATGGGCGTACAGCACATCACCCACCAGTACCCGCATTGCTGGCGCTGCCATCATCCCATCATCTTCCGCGCGACCGAGCAGTGGTTCTGCTCCATCGACGCCTTCAAGGAGGATGTCTACAAGGCCATTGATAATGTGAAGTGGCAGCCCGCCTGGGGCCATGATCGCATGGCCGGCATGGTCCGCGACCGCAGCGATTGGTGCATCAGCCGCCAGCGCGTCTGGGGTGTGCCCATCCCGGTATTCTACTGCAAGAAGTGCGGCAAGTACCACATCACCGATGCCTCCATCAAGGCTGTCTCCGACCTGTTCCGCAAGGAGGGCAGCGACGCTTGGTATAAGTACGACGCCAATGACATCATGCCCAAGACCGAGGTCTGCGAGTGCGGCGCCGCCGACTGGGAGAAGGACCCCGACATCATGGATGTCTGGTTTGACTCTGGCTCCACTTGGAGCGCTGTCTGCCGTGAGCGTCCCGAGCTGCGCTGGCCCGTGGATATGTATATGGAGGGCGCCGACCAGTTCCGCGGCTGGTTCCAGTCCAGTCTGCTGACCTGTGTTGCCACTCAGGGCATTGCCCCCTACAAGGAGGTTCTGTGCCACGGCTGGGTCGTGGATGAGAAGGGCAAGCAGATGCACAAATCCGCCGGCAACGGCGTGGAGCCCAGTGAGATCATCCGTGATTACGGTGCCGACATCATCCGCCTGTGGGTCGCCTCCAGCGATTACACCGTTGATGTCCGCGCCGGCAAGGAGATCTTCCGCCAGCTGTCCGAGGCCTACCGCAAGATGCGCAATACCGCCCGCTTCATGCTGGGCAACATCAACGACTTTGATCCTGCCAAGGATATGGTTGCCGATGACCAGCTGTTTGAGATCGACCGCTGGGCGTTGGAGGCCTGCAATAAGCTGACCGCCAACCTGCGCGATGCCTATGACCACTATGATTTCAGCCGCGCCTACCACGCACTGTACAACTTCTGTGTTATTGATATGTCCAACTTCTACATGGATGTCATCAAGGACCGCCTGTACTGCGCGGATGACCATGCGCGCCGCTGCGCACAGACTGCACTGTACCGCATTCTGGTGGACTTCACGAAGCTGCTGGCACCCATCCTCTGCTTTACCAGTCAGGAGATCTGGAGCTATGTGCCGAAGCTGCCCGGTATGAAAGACTATGTGGTCTTTGAGCAGATGCCCGAGGCTAAGCCCGCTGCCGACGATGCCTTTACCGCCAAATGGGATCGCATCATGGCGATCCGCGATGATGTGAAGAAGGTTTTGGAGCAGGCCCGTGCCGATAAGGTTATCGGCTCTGCACTGGAGGCCGGTCTGACGCTGTACTGCAGCAAGGAGGTCTACGACTTCCTGAACGCCATCCCGATGGATGAGCTGGCCGACCTGTTCATCGTCTCCCATGTCGAGTTGGTCGAGGGTGAAGGCGGTGTCAAGGGTCTGGTTGAGGGTCTCGGCGTCAGCGCCGCCCACGCCGTTGGCAACAAGTGCCTGCGCTGCTGGAAGTATGACACCTCCGTTGGGGAGGATGGTCTCTGCCCGCGCTGCGCTAAGGTTCTGAAGCTGTAAATTTACTCTGCCGTCAGCGGTGCTTATACGCGTAAGCACCGCTGATTTTTTCGGATAAGGTGTTGTATGATTTCTGGTTTGTTTTCTCTGCTGGGGGCGGCCGTTCTGGTCGTGATCGACCAGCTTATCAAGCACTGGGCCACGGCGGCGCTGCTGCCGGTGGGCAATATGGATCTGCTGCCCGGCATTGTCGAGCTGCGCTACTGCCTGAATGACGGCATGGCATTCTCAATGCTGGCCGGTAAGCAGACGCTGCTCATCGGCATGACCTCGGTCATGCTGGTGGTGGTGGCCGCTATGCTGTTTACCCGCAAAATGTCTGTGTGGGAGCGCATCTCTTGGACGCTGATTCTCGGCGGCGGTGTGGGCAACCTCATCGACCGGGTACTCAACGGCGTGGTGGTGGACTACATCAATGTGCTGTTCATGCACTTTGCTATCTTCAATTTTGCGGATATCTGCGTCTGTGTGGGTGTCGGCCTGCTGATGCTGGTCGTGCTGCTGGACTCTTTCAAGAAAGAGGAGAGCGCAAAGCAAAAGGCGGATGACGATGGAGCTGTTTGAGCTTGCCGCCGTCCCCGGCGACAGCGGCCGGCTGGATGCGTGGCTGGCCGCGCAGTGCCCGACACTCTCCCGCAGTGCGCTGCAGGGGCTGATCGAGCAGGGACTTGTCACCCGGGACGGCGCGCCTGTCAACAAAAAAGAGAAGGTGGCCCCCGGGGCTGTCTACCGTGTGGCGCTGCCCGAACCGCAGCCCATCGAGGCGCAGCCCCAGAATATTCCGCTCGATATTGTGTACGAGGATGATGACCTGCTGGTGGTCAACAAGCCGAAGGGCATGGTGGTTCACCCGGCCCCCGGCAACCCGGACGGCACTCTCGTCAATGCACTGCTTTACCACTGTGCCGGGCAGCTGTCCGGCATCGGCGGCGCGATCCGCCCCGGCATCGTACACCGCATCGATAAGGATACCAGCGGTCTGCTGGTGGTGGCCAAAAACGATGCGGCGCATCAGGCGCTCAGCGCCCAGATGAGCGTACACAGCATCCACCGTGTTTACCATGCGGTGGTCTACGGCAACCTCAGGGAGGACGAAGGCTTTGTGGAGCGGTGGATCGGTCGTGATCCGCATGACCGCAAAAAGATGGCCGTGCTGGCAGAAAACGCTGCCGGGGCGCGGTATGCCTATACAGGCTGGCGTGTGCAGGAGCGGTACGGCAACTTTACCTACATAGCCTGCAAGCTAAAGACAGGGCGCACCCACCAGATCCGGGTACATATGGCATCCACAGGGCACCCGCTGGCGGGGGATGCTGTCTACGGCCCGAAAAACTGCATAAAATCGCTGAACGGCCAATGCCTGCACGCTAAGGAGCTGGGCTTTGTACACCCGAAAACAGGGGAGTGGATGCAGTTTGATTCCCCGCTGCCGCCCTATTTTACTGATTTTCTGACACGGTTAAGAAAGGAACATCGCGCATGAAACCACCCCTCGGCGATACCCTTGTGATCTGTGACATGGATAATACGCTGCTGACGGCCAAGGAGGGGATCCCTGCCTGCAACCGGGCTGTCATCCGGCTGTACACCAGCCTGGGCGGACTGTTTACGGTGGCTACCGGCCGCCCGCCGGAGTCGATCCGTGCAGCGCTGGGGGATATCCGCCTGTCCCTGCCGGCAATCTCCTGCAATGGGGCACTGCTGTATGATTTCTCCACCGAGTCAGTGCTGCATCGCGCAACCCTGAACCGTGAGCAGGCCACCACCGCCATTCTGGACATTCTGAACAAATTTCCCCGCGTGGGGGTTGAGGTCATGGCCGGAAACGGCGAGATGTATGTCATCCATGCCAACGAAGTTACCCACGCCCATCAGGTGGACGAGCATCTGGGCAGCATCGCCTGCCCGGTCGAGTCGGTGCCAGATGGCTGGATCAAGGTCGTGTTTGCCTCCGACCCGGAGAGCATCCGCAAGCTGGGGCAGTACGCCAAGACGAAATACTACGGTCGGGATAACTATTTCCTTGCCACCAACAGCATCTATCTTGAGATCATGCCCAGCGGCGTAAGCAAGGCCAGCGGTCTGCACGACCTCTGCGCACTGATGAGCAAGTCCATGAAGAACACCGTCTTTATCGGCGACTACTATAACGATCTTGAGCTGATGCGGGAGGCTGGCTACGCGGTTGCGGTGGCCAATGCCCCGGCAGAGGTCAAGGCCGCCGCCGACCATGTAACGACCTGCACCTGCGCAGAGGGCGCGGTGGGTGAATATCTGTACAGCCTGATCGGCAAAACCGAGGGCTGACCAAAGAGGGTTTGACGATGAAAGTCAGCGAACTGATGGACCCTAAGGGCGTTCTGCTCCATGCAAAGATCGACAACTCTGCCGATGCATTGGGTATTCTGGTGGAGCTGCAGGAGGGCATCGGCGTTATTACCAACGGCAATGCCTATTATAATGCCGTCAGCTACCGGGAGACCTTCGGCGGTACAACGGCCATCGGCGGCGGCATCGCGCTGCCGCATGCCGGCAACGCCGGTGTGTCGGCGCCGGGCATATCGGCCCTGCTTTTGCGCCACGGTGTGGATTGGGGTGCCCCGGACGGGGAACCGGTAGACCTTGTGTTTATGATCGCCGTTCCGCCGCGCTGCGAAAGCCTGCACCTGCAGATATTGGCACGGCTGGTGAATTTGCTCAGCCGCAGTGATCTGGTTGAGGCGCTGCACAATGCAAGCACCCCCCAGCGCTTTGTCGAGCTGATCGCCAAGGCGGAAAACGCCTGCTTTGCAGACTGAAATCTGATTTGCCCCAGCTTGTGTATAAGCTGGGGCGTTTTGTTTACATCCGCCCGCCGTGCCTTCCGCAAACGGCGCGGGCGCATATAGAATGCGCCTCTACAAGATGTTCGTTAATTTAGCCAAAAAATACTTTAAAGCGGGCAGAGTATTATACGAAATTACACTTGCTTTAAAGCCCTAAAGCGTGCTATACTTTAAAGCACTAAACCGGCTGCGCTTGAGGGACCTGCCTGATGGCAGGTGTACACCTGAAGAAAAAAGGTGCGCAGCGGGTACTATTGGAGGAATTTACATGAAAAAAGCAGTTTCCCTTATGATGGCCGCCGCCATGACCATGGGTCTGGCCGCCTGCGGCGCTACCGCGTCCACCGACACCGCCGCTTCCACCGCTGATGCCGCTTCCACCACCGAAGCCGCCGAGAGCACCGCAGACAGCGCTGCTGCCGCCGACGGCAAGGTCTACAATGTCGGCATCTGCCAGCTGGTTCAGCACGAAGCGCTGGACGCTGCGACCCAGGGCTTCAAGGACGCTTTGGTCGAGAAGCTGGGTGAGGGCAATGTGAAGTTTGATGAGCAGAACGCCTCCGGTGATTCTGCCAACTGCGCCACCATTGTGAACGGCTTCGTTTCCTCCAATGTGGATCTGATTCTGGCCAATGCGACCGCACCGCTGCAGGCGGCTGCACAGGCAACTGCCGATATTCCCGTTTTGGGCACCTCGGTCACGGACTATGCGACTGCGCTGGACATCAGCGACTGGACCGGCACGGTAGGCGGCAACATCTCCGGTACCTCCGATCTGGCCCCGCTGGATCAGCAGGCGGCCATGATTCAGGAGCTTTTCCCGGACGCCAAGACAGTCGGCCTGCTCTACTGCAGCGCCGAGCCGAACTCGGTTTACCAGTGCGATGTCATTGAGGGCTATCTGACGCAGGAGGGCTACACCGTTGCCCGCTACGCCTTCACCGACACGAACGATGTTACCTCGGTGGCACAGACAGCTGCCGACAACTCCGATGTCATCTACATCCCCACCGACAACACCGCTGCCTCCAACACCGAGGCAATCGCCAATGTGGTTCTGCCGGCCAAGGTTCCCGTTGTGGCTGGCGAGGAGGGCATCTGCAACGGCTGCGGCGTTGCCACGCTGTCCATCAGCTACTATGATCTGGGCCATGCCACCGGTGAGATGGCCGCCAAGATTCTGGCCGAGGGTGGCGATATTTCTACCATGCCTGTAGAGTACGCACCCAATGTTACCAAGAAATACAACGCCGCCAACTGCGAGGCACTGGGCATCACCCCGCCGGACGGCTATGAGGCCATTGGCTGATAGAACAGCAGCCGTTTAACCACCATCATAACAGCGAGGAAGGGGAGGTAAACTTTCTTTCCCCGCTGTTTTGGTGCTTATAAAAATTCTGGAGGATGTTTTTATGGATTTCCTGACCTCCCTGTTGAACTCAATGCCCGGTGCTGTGGCACAGGGGCTGATCTGGGGCATTATGGCCATCGGTGTTTATCTGACCTACCGCATTCTGGATGTGGCGGACCTGACCGTTGATGGCTCCCTCGGCACCGGCGGCGCGGTCTGCGTTGTGCTGGTGCTGAACGGTGCGCCGGTGGGGGCTGCCCTTGTGGCCGCCACACTGGCCGGTATGCTGGCGGGCCTTGTTACGGGCCTGTTCCACACGGCCTGCGGTATCCCTGCAATTCTGGCCGGTATCCTGACCCAGCTGGCGCTCTATTCGGTCAACCTGCGCATCATGGGTACAGGCACGGGCGGCGGCAAGGCCAACCTGCCCATCAGCGTGGACAAGTACGGTCTGCTGGTTTCGGCTCGGTATGTCCGTGCGCTGGCGCTCAACAATCCGATTATCGTGTTGCTTATCTTCTGCGCGCTCCTCATCGGCGTGCTGTACTGGTTCTTCGGCACAGAGCTTGGCTGCGCACTGCGCGCAACCGGTGCCAACCAGCACATGGCCCGTGCGCAGGGCATCAACACCAATGTGGCCATCGTTCTGGGTCTGATGATCTCTAACGGCCTTGTGGCGCTGGCGGGCGGCCTGCTGGCGCAGTATCAGGGCTTTTCTGACATCAACATGGGCCGCGGTGCCATCGTCATCGGTCTGGCGGCGGTCATCATCGGTGAGGTCGTGTTCGGCAAGATCTTCCGCAACTTTGCACTGAAGCTGACGGCCTCCGTCATCGGTGCCATCATCTACTACATCGTCATGAACTTTGTGCTGCGCATGGGCCTGTCCACCGACGACCTGAAGCTGTTGACGGCGCTTGTTGTGGCGGTGTTCCTGACCATCCCGTATTGGAAGGGCAAATACTTTACCAAGGTACCCGTGAAAAAGGGAGGCAAGGACAATGCTTGAGATCAAAAATGTATATAAGACCTTCAATGCGGGCACCGTCAACGAGAAGGTGGCCCTCAAAGGGCTGGACCTGACGCTGGAGGATGGCGACTTTGTGACGGTCATCGGCGGCAACGGCGCAGGCAAGTCCACGATGCTGAACGCTGTGGCCGGTGTCTGGCCGGTGGATATGGGCAAGATTCTTATTGACGGGCAGGATGTGACACGCCTTTCGGAGCATCAGCGCGCCAAATACATCGGTCGTGTGTTTCAGGACCCGATGATGGGCACGGCGGCTACCATGCAGATCGATGAAAATCTCGCGCTGGCGGCCCGCCGCGGCCTGCCCCGCACGCTGAAGATCGGCATCACGAAGAAGGAGCATGACACCTACTATGAGCTGCTCAAGACGCTCGATCTGGGGCTTGAAAACCGCATGACGAGCAAGGTCGGTCTGCTGTCCGGCGGCCAGCGTCAGGCGGTCACGCTGCTGATGGCAACGCTTAAAAAGCCCAAGCTGCTGCTGCTCGATGAGCACACCGCTGCACTGGACCCCAAAACGGCTCTGAAGGTGCTCACCCTCTCGGCGCGCATCGTGGAGGAGAACCATCTGACCACCATGATGATCACCCACAACATGAAGGATGCCATCAAATACGGCAACCGCCTCATCATGATGCACGAGGGTCACATCATCTACGACGTGGCAGGGGAGGAGAAGCAGAAGCTGCACGTCTCCGATCTGCTGGCCAAGTTCCAGATCGCCAGCGGCGGCGAGTTTGCAAATGACCGCATGATCTTGTCCAACTAAGCAAGAACAGAAGGACGTTCCATCCGCTTACGGTTGGGGCGCCCTTTTTTATCCTGCGATTGCATTACAAAAAACAGGCTCCCCGCCAATGGCAGGGAGCCTGTTGCTGTATGCGGCTTACCGCTTGATATCGTAGTTCATGTTCATCAGGTTGCGGATGGTGCTCACATCATCGGTGATGTTGGCGTCGCCGTGGATAGTGTGCTTGATGGCGCTGCTGGCCACTGCAAAGTTGATCATATCCATGGCCTTGTAGTTGTGCAGCATGGCGTAGATCAGGCCGCTGGCAAAGGCGTCGCCGCCGCCCACGCGATCCAGAATGTTAAAGGTGTACAGCTTGCTCTCGAAGGTGTGACCCTCGTACCACATAAAGGCTTTCAGGCTGTTTTCACTGCCGCTGTGGGCGTAGCGCACATGGCGGGCGATGCACTTCAGGTTGGGGTAGCGCTCGATAAAACGCTGGAAGATCTCGTCCTGCTGCTCGTAGCTGGGCTGCAGGGGCACACCGTCCTTCCAGTCGCCCTTGCTGTGGTCGTTTTCGTCCTTCCACAGGTGGTAGGGCTCAATGCCCAGCAGCACATCCACGTAGGGCAGGCACTCGGTACAGAAGTCCCGTGCTTCCTCCCAGGTCCACAGGGTGGAGCGGAAGTTGCCGTCAAAGCTCACGGTCAGGCCCTTCTTCTTGGCAACCTTCAGCATATCAAGGATCAGGCTGCGGCAGTTGGGTGCCAGTGCCGGGGTAATGCCGCTGAGGTGCAGCCAGTCGTAGCCCTCCAGCAGAGCGTCCAGATCCACCTGAGAAAAATCGTACTCGGTAATGGCGCTATGCTTGCGGTCGTAGATGACCTTGGAAGCGCGGATGCCGTAGCCGGTCTCCAGATAATAAGTACCCAGACGGTTAGAAGGGGTCTCGTCCGGCTCGGTCAGGATCATGGGGGTGCAGTGCACATCGTTGGAGCGCAGCCAGCGCACAGCGCTCTTGCCCAGGCTGTTGTTGGGCACTACGCTGAAGAAGGTGCTGTCCACGCCAAGGTTTGCCAGCGCCAGCGCAATGTTGGCCTCGCTGCCGCCATAGCTGGCCTCAAAGGCCGATGCCATGCGGATCTTTTCGTAGTTCGGCGGGGTCAGGCGCAGCATGATCTCACCACAGGTGATGAACTTCTGGCCATTGGGCTCGCCGCCAAGGATCGGATTGAAATGTTCCATAAAGCTCCTCCTGATGACATTGCGGAAATCCGCAACTATTAACACATCGTTGTATCCATTATAGTGCGTTCCCGGACAGAATGCAAGCGTTTGCACGCGCAAGCAAGAGAAAATAAACCATAAAATTTGGTAAAGTTGCCGAAAAAGCCGCGCTGCCGCAGAATTATACCCCGGTCAGGTCAAAGCTAGGGGTGTATTCCTCCTTGGCGCTGCTCTTCTGCTGCATATAGCCCTGCACAAGGCCCTTGTCCATGGCGTAGTTCACCACTCGGCGGTATTCGTAGGTGGTGATGCGCCGCCCGATGCCGTGCTCTGCGGCCTTGTAGAAGGGAGTGTACTGGCTCATGACGCTGGGCAGAAAGCACCCGGGGTCGGCGTCGTTCCATGCAGCCATCTGGTCCAGCACAGCAAAGCTGTCCTCCACATGACCCGGCAGCGCCAGATGCCGCAGAATGACCCCCTTTTGCAGGATGCCGTCTGCATCGAACACCGGATGCCCCGCCTGCGCCATCATGGCCTCGATGGCGGGCTTTGCCTCGGCAAAATAGTCCGGCGCGGCGGAAAGCTCGCGCGCGGGGCGTTCCATGGCGTATTTTAAGTCGGGCAGATAGATCTGCACCTTACCCTCAAGCGTTCTGAGCGTTTCCACGTGCTCGTAGCCGCCGCTGTTCCACACAACGGGGACGGGAAGCGGCTTACGCAGCGCTTCGAGCACCCAGGGGGTGAAGTGCGTGGGCGTGACAAGATCGATGCAGTGCGCGCCCTGCGAAACGAGGTCTTCCATGATCTCGCGCAGATGTGCCGGCGTAATGACCTTGCCAAAATTCTCGTGGCTGATGCGCCCGTTCTGGCAGAACACGCAGCCCAAATTGCAGCCCGAAAAGAAGATGCAGCCCGCGCCGTTTTTCCCGCTGAGGACGGGCTCTTCCCACATGTGCAGCATCGCGCGCGCGACGACTAAGCCCGCGGGCATGCGGCAGACGCCGCCCGCTTTCTCCGCCGTGCGCTCCGCATTGCAGCGACGGGGACAGATCTCGCAGCGCATCAGTCGCCCGTGCCCTGACCGTTGAAGTCGGGGCCGAGGTCGCCGAGCATCCAGTGCTTGCGGCACAGGCCGATGTACTGGTCGTTCGCGCCGATGACGACCTGCGCACCCTGCTTGACGACATGGCCCTGCGCGTCAAAGCGCGCGTTGAACGCGGCCTTTTTGCCGCACCAGCAGATGGTCTTGACCTCTTCTAACTTGTCGGCCATGACAAGCAGCTCGTAGCTGCCGGGGAAAAGGTCGCCCTTGAAGTCGGCGCGCAGCCCGTAGCAGAGGACGGGGATGCCGCAGTCGTCGACGAGATGGACGAGGTATAAGACCTCCTCCTTTGTCAAAAACTGCGCCTCATCGACGATGATGCAGGCGTTTTTCTTGAGCTCCTCCTCGTCCATCTGCCGCATCTCGTGGAAGTAGACGCAGGGATATTCGAGGCCGATGCGCGAGTGCACCATGTGGTCGCCGTCGCGCGTGTCGAGCTGGGGCTTGCAGAGGAGCGTCTTCTGCCCGCGCTCTTCGTAGTTGAAGCGCGCCATCAGCGCGTTGGCCGTCTTGCTCGAGCCCATCGCGCCGTATTTGAAGTAAAGCTGTGCCATGGTCGTTGTTCTCCCTCTCTTATTGCAGCCGCGCGCGAACGAGCGCGGCAAATTTCTTGAATGCGGTGGGGATGGCGGCGGCGTCGAACGCCGCGGCGTCCGCCCAGAATAGATCGTCGTTTTCGCCCGTCACGTCGGCGAAGTAGCCCTTCATATCCCACTCGATGTGGGTGAAGATGTGCTTCGCGCTGCCCGCGGGTTCGACAGTTTGCGCCGAAAGCTCCATCTGCGCAAGCGTAAGCGAAACGCCCGCCTCGTCGAGGTTCCCCAAAACGCTCGGGAATTCCCAGAGTGAGGCGAGAAGTCCCGTGTCCGCGCGCTTTCGCAGCGCGGCCTTGCCGTTTTGAAAGAGCAGCAGCACGGTGCGCTCTTCGATCTTGCGCGCCTTTTTCTTTGCGCGCACGGGTAAGACTTCGGTGAGGCCGTTTTTGTACGCCTCGCACATCATTCGCGCGGGGCAGATCTCGCACTTCGGCGCGCCGTTCGGCAGGCACACCGTCGCGCCGAGGTCCATCATCGCCTGATTGTACGCACCGGGGCGGGCTAAGTCGATGGCGTCGTTGAGATGCGCGGTAAATTGCTTTCGTACCCTCACGTCCATGATGTCGTCGGCGCAGCCGCTGACGCGCGCGGCGACGCGCAGCAGATTCCCGTCCACCGCGGCGACCGGCTCGCCGAAGTTGATCGAGGCGATGGCGGCGGCGGTGTAGTCGCCGATGCCAGGGAGCGTTTTGAGACTTGCACAAGTGCGCGGCAACTCGCCGCCAAAGTCCGAGACGATGACCTTTGCCGCCTTTTGCAGATTCCGCGCCCGCGAGTAGTAGCCGAGCCCCTCCCAGAGCTTCAAGAGCCGCTCCTCGGGCACGTCGGCCAGCGCCGCTACGTCGGGCAACTCTGCCATAAAGCGCTCAAAGTACGGGATGACGGCGCTCACGCGTGTCTGCTGGAGCATGATCTCCGAGACCCACGTGCGGTACGGCGTGACGACGCTGCGCCATGGCAGCGTGCGGCCGTTTAAGTCATACCACGTGAGCAGCGGCGCGGTCAGGGCATTTAAGTTTTCCCAATGTTCTGTCATCATATCATTTGTTGAAGCGCGCGGCGAAGCCGCAGCGGCGGCAGAGCGGATGCACGCGCTTTCCGGCGGCGAAGCCGTCGCGGATGGCGCGCGCCTTCTCCGACGAGAGGATCTCGTCCCATTCCTGCGCAAACAGGTTTCCGAGCGCAATATCGCCCTCATGGTCGAGGCAGCACGGGACGACCGTCCCGTC
>ERZ773209.1330-NODE-1330-length-14844-cov-3.052539_pt1 | contig 14844 bp, 14 predicted proteins | sample MGYA00511109_ERZ773209 | MGnify/ENA primary metagenome ERZ773209 (study PRJEB29015, sample SAMEA2737786) | human gut metagenome | biome: human gut; feature: human-associated habitat; material: faeces | place: China | collected 2012 ...
CACTTGCTGTTGCAAGTGCTTTTTTCAACGAAATTCGTTCCTTTGGAACGAGTGAAATATCTTAGATGTGAAATATGCCTGCGGCATATGAAAACAGGTCAATAGCCGATTTTCTAGACAGACTGTAACCAATGCAAGCCGGGAAAGTTCTTTACTACTCTCCCGGCTTGATTTTTATTTTTGCAGTCATATCGTGACTGTTTCAACTTCGTTTCCGTGTTCCGTTATTATATCTATAAGGTCGGTTGTTTTCAGCCACACCGTTGCGGTGTTGTCATTCGGATGGACTCCGATGAGTCCGCCATTGACAAGTTCTTCGTCGAGGAAGAATTTCACTTTTTTCTCGCTGTCGTTGAGTATCCCGAGCGGCGTCACCGCGCCGGGTATCAAGCCGAGCAGGCTCATCAGATCGTTTTCCGATGCGAAGCTCAGCGGGCGCGTGCCGTGCCCTTCCCTGAATTTTTTCAGGTCAACGCGCTTGTCGCCCTTGACGGTTATGAGATAATAATTACGTTTCTTGTCGTCTCTGACAAACAGATTCTTCGCGTCCGCCTCCGGGTGCGGCAGTTCAACATGAGACATCTCCTCCATATTGAACACCGCGCCGTGCTCGGTCACTTCGTATTCTATTCCCCTGCTTGTCAGGAAATCATATACTTCCTGATTATTCATAATTTCATCCTCAATTTAAAGAGGGCTGCCGCATCGGGCAGCCCTCTTGCTTTTATATCAGTCCGGCGTATAAGTAAAGGTGAAGCAATGCGAGCGGAGCACCGCCGCGCCCATTATGTTGAGCCTGAACGCGTTGCCGCGCATTGTCTGATTGCCTATTCTCATGCTTGAAATATAGCCGCAGCTGCTGCCGCGCGCGCTGTCATGCTCGAGTATTTTTATCCACTGCGCAGGGTTGCTCTGGAGCGTTATGCGCTTTGATGAATCAACCTTTGCATTATACGCTTCGACCTTCTTGCGAAGCTCCTCGCTCGAAATGGTCAGTGTGCGCTTGACATTGCCCTCGGGGCTTGTCCTGCCGCCCGCGAGATACGGATAGCTATTCTGACTGCCGCCCCAGACATTCGCGCTCGAAGCCGTCTTCCCCGCCGCCGTTGAAAAATACGGAGTGAACGCAGGCGAGCCGTAATAGGCAAGATATTCGCCGAGCGTCGCTTTTATCGCGTTTTCAATAGATGAACTCGTTCCGGCGTAACTCTCGCGGAACGCGTGGTTCGAGGTAGTCATCTTAAAATTCTGGCGCTTTGCGTAGGTGTAAATCGCTACCATCTGCGACTTTATAGACTCAAGCGGCGCGGACGGACCGACCTCGGCATATGCAGTCTTGCCGAGATATTCGGCGAGCGAATAGCTCTTGCCGTTATATGTAACCTTGCTCGGCAATTTTGAATCTTTAACGAGGCTGATGCCGGGGTTGTTATAATAATGGAGCAAAATCTGCTTGTATGTCCAGCCGCGGCGCGCATATTCTGACGCACCGTTCTGGCTCATGCCGACTCCGTGGCCGTAACCGTAGACGGTGAAAACAAAAGTACCCGTCTTTGAAGAGCTGTGCCTTGTCGTGGTCTCGGTCGGTTTCTGGGTGGGCTTAGTGGTCGGTTTTCCAGTCGTGTTCGGGCGAGTCGTGGGCTTTGTCGAGATAACCGTCGTCAGGACGGTTGAGCCCTCGGCTATCGAGCCGGGCACAGTGCCATTTGTCTGTTCCCCGGTTGTTTTTCCGGAGTCGGTGCTCTGCGCGGCGGTGCTGTCAGAACTATATTCGTCGGTTGTATCGCCGTTGGGATCTTCGACATCAGCAATGATAATATCATCTATAACGCCGATTATGTCGCCCGTCCCGCTCTCGGTGGTGTCTTGAGTGCGCGCGCCGATAAGCGACGCGCCCGCCTGTGAGCCGTAGCCCTTGACAAGGAATGTGACGGCAGTGCCGATAAGCACGGCGATCAGGATAACCGACGCGACTATAAGCGCTGTCTTTTTGCCCGAGCGCACCGGTGCCGATTTATGATGGGACGGATGTTCACCATCCGTGATTATTATTGACGCATCGTCGCTGACATCGTGCATGACAAAGCCGTTGCGCGCATAGTCGGCGAGCGCGGAATAGAGCCTGTGAACGCAGGCGTAGATAAACTCCTGCGTAGTCTCACCCTTGCGGCTGAAAACCTTGAACACACGCGCCTTGTTCTCGTCCGCTATGCAGATTAGCATGAAATGCTTGCTGTCCTCATCGTCGTTGCGGAACACATTCGATATCGCCGCGCCGACCGACGCGCCGCTCTTTGCTCTGGCGCGCCCCGCCATGGCGGCTATGTATTCGCCGTGACTCTCGTCCTCCTGGCGCTCGACATCTACCGACTGAGCGAATATGACATCGCCGAAATCTGATCCGTCGTCATAGGGCAGGACGGAGAACACGAACGGGCTGTTTTTGCTTGATGCAACCGCAGCGGAAAGTCCGCGCTCCTTCAAGAGTTCAACAACCTCTTCGGGATCGCACTTTTCCTCAGCACTCAGCTCGCCGGCACTGTTCGCGTCCGGCTCGGGAGTATTTGCGCTTTCTTCTTTTTTTTCAACGGGCAGGAACACAGACTTGAGTTCTTCGGCAACTCTGGCGCATCTGCCGTCGGAAAGGGGCAGAAAAGCCAGCATCTGTTTTCCGCTTTTTTCAATAAAGCCGCTGTATTTTCCGTCATCGGTCACAAGTATCTGTGCGTCGGCAGGCATCAGGCACTGATCCTCATCCGCCTTTTCGAGTGCTTCGGCTATTTTATCGGAGAATGCGGTTTTTGTTCTGAGCGCGTCGAAAAGCAGCTTCTTTATCTCGATATAATGCCGCTCGGCAGCCGCGAGAACCACAGTCTCCGAATCTCCGAACGCTCCGGCAAGGGCAGAAAACAGCTCGCGGCTGTCCGTGAACTGCTCAAAGCGGCACTCCCCGTAGGCTGCGGCAAAAACGGACTCATATTCCGCTATCGCCCTGCGCGGGAGAGGCTGATTGACAAAAGCCAGGAGCGAAATCTTATTTTTCAAAATATCACCTCATTAGTTGGGATACCATCTGTTTGCGTTTTTGTAGGGGTTCTGTTTCTTGTCTTTATCATACCAGGCCTGAGGATATCTCGGGTTGGGGTTGGTCTTGACGAGCGAAGTATCAACTTCTTCACTCTCGCCGTCGCGCACCATTCGCGCCACAACGACAAGACGGGCATTGTCGAACTCATACAGGCAGGTCGAAAGAGTGAGAATCTTGTCGGTCGGCTTGATGTCGACGCCCGTTGTGTAGAGCTTTCTCGAATCAAGCTCGGCTATATACTGCTCGAAGCTCGCCTCGCTTATATTCGTCCAGACATAGTTGAAAAAATATCCGTTGTCCTCGGCGGTGGTCGCATTTGTGATAAACACTGCGTAGACCTTCCACTTGTAGTCGTGATAGATGGTGTTGAATTCGATTATCGGATTGTTTATGAATCCGCGCGTGGTGCGGTAATCAAAGAGCTTGCTGAATATCTTGTCCGAGCTGCGGGTGCTGTGGCCGTAGATTATGCTGTTGCGGTCAAGCGGCTCGATTGAGTTCGCATGAGCCAGGAACGGGTTTCCCAGATCCGTGTATCTGTGGGTGAAGCTGCGTTTGAGATAATACGAATCGTTGTCGGTCTGGAGAATCGGAAAGTCCATCTTGAGCTTGTCTATCTTCAGCCAGCCGACGAGGTCGGTGTTCTGCGCATACGCCTCGGCGTATTTTAACTGCATACCCTCGGGAAACTTGACATTCGGGTACTTCGCCTTTATCTCGTCCCAGGTCAACTCTTCGCTGGGCTTGATATCTTTTATGTCGTTGTCAACGATATTGGGCTGAATGAGATATGTGTTTATCAGCATTCCCGCGCTGACGAACACAGTAATTATCGCCGCCATAAAGACTATCTTGCGGACTATCTCGGATACGGCGTCGCCCTTCATCGGGATGATGCCCTTTATAAATTTTTTGAAGCCCTTTTCGCTGCCGCTGTTCTTCTCGTTCTCGCTGACCTCGCGTTCATATTCGCGCAGTGAGCCGCGGTCACGCTCGCTGAGGTTGACGGCAAATGTTGAATCTGTCGGCATATCGAAATCGTCGAGCGCCTGCTCGGTCGGGTATTCCGGCTCGGTCACTTTCGGAATATCCTCTCCGCTCAGATCGTCGGGCGGGATAAACTTATACAAATTGTCCTTTTTCGGCTCTGCGGGTTTCTCCGAATCGGGCTCAATTATTGGCTCCGGCTCGGGTTCAATTGCGGACTCGGATACCGGCTCCGGCTCTTTTTCTTCGGTCACGGCGCCACTTTCCTGCCGTGATTCCGCCCCGGTTTCATCGTCGCCGCTGTCAAGGTACCTGCGCGCGAGATCTTCCATTTCGCTGCGCTGTGCCGCGGGGTCATCGTCCTCAACCGATGTGTAGTGCTCAAACATCTCCCTCATATCGGGCAGCGAAAACTCGCCGTCTTTTCTGTTTTTGTCAGACATCCTCTTTCCTCCGATACAGGTTTACTTTATTTTCTCTTCCAGCATCAGGCGTACAAGGTTAAGCGCCCTCGACGCCGTGACATATCTGTTATATTCACGGTCATTTTCATGGCCGGTGACTATCTTTTCAACAACCGTGCGCTCGCCGTCCGTGACCGCCGCAAAGCTCAGTCCGCCGGGCAGAACACCGTCGCCTCCCGGTCCTGCAAGACCGGTTGTGGATATCGCTATATCCGCGCCGCTCACGCGCTTTGCGCCAAGCGCCATCTCGCGCGCCGTCTGTTCGCTGACAGCGCCGTAGGTGTCAAGCGTCTTTAGCGAAACGCCGAGGAGCTTTGTTTTTATATCATTCGAATAGCTGACTATTCCGCACTCGAAAACCTCGGACGCGCCGGGGATATCAGTCAGCCTTTTGGGGATATATCCCGCCGTGCAGGATTCGGCAGTCGCTATCTTTTTGCCCTTTTCTTTGAGCAGAGCGACAACGCGCTCTTCGATGCTGTTCATATCGGTGCCGTATACGACATCGCCGAGCCTGCTGCATATCTCATCAACTACAGGCGCGCACATTTTGTCCGCCTCGTCGGCGGTTTCCGCCTTCGCGGTTATCCTCAGCCGCACCTCGCCGCTTTTTGCATACGGTGCGACGGTCGGGTTCTTTGCGTCGAACATATCCTCTATCTCTTCGGCGACCGAGCTCTCGCCCATGCCGATTATATTGACCGTGTGTGAGACTATCGCGCCGTCGGAATATTTTTTCAAAAATCCGCGCACGCTCTCATTGAACATCGGGACGAGCTCGCCGGGAGGGCCGGGCAGGATAATAACGCACTTGCCGTTCTTTTCGAGCGCCGCGCCTGGCGCCGTGCCGTGGTTATTCTCAAACACGGTGCCGCCGACGGGCAGCATCGCCTGCTTGAGGTTGTTTTTGGGCATATTGCCGCCCTTTGATTTGAAATATGAGCGTATGCGCTCCGCCGTGTCTTCATCTTCTCTGAGCTCGAAACCCATGACCTCACAGCAGACCTCTTTTGTCAGATCGTCGTCCGTGGGACCGAGTCCGCCGGAAGTGATAACAATATCGCTACGCCCGAGAGCCGTTTTCAGCTCCTGCGCGAGGCGCTCGGGATTGTCCCCAACTGAGCTGCGGTGCATGACGGATATGCCCATCGCCGCAAGCTCTTTTGAGAGAAACTGCTCGTTGGTATTGAGGATATCGCCGAGCAGAAGCTCGGTTCCGACACAGAGAATTTCACACACTGCCATTGTTACTCACCTTTTGAAAAAGCTTTTATAACCGTAACTTTTGTGCCCTCGACCGCGCGCTTTATGGGCTCGTCCCATTCGATGCCGCGCTCCGCCTTTTCGACTCCGGCTATTGTCGGATGGGTGCGCGGGTGCTTCGGGGTGAACACAGTGCAGCAGTCCTCATAGGGCTGGATGGATATATCAAATGTCTCAATTTTTCTCGATATCGCAATAACTTCGTCCTTGTCCATGCCGATAAGCGGACGGAACACTGGCATCGAGGTCACAGCATCTGTGCAGGCTATTGCGGGCATGGTCTGGCTCGCAACCTGACCCACGCTCTCGCCCGTTATCAGCGCCTGGCAGCCCTCTTTTATTGCAATCTCCTGCGAGATGCGCATCATCATGCGCCGCATGATAAGCGTGAACACCTCTTCGGGGCAGTTATCTTTTATAAGCTCCTGGATCTCGGTAAACGGGACAACGAAGAGCATGATGCGTCCGCTGTATTTTGCGACCTGGCGCAGAAGCGAGTGGACTTTCTGCTCGGCGCGCTGGCTCGTATAGGGCGGAGAAGCGAAGTGAATAGCTATCAGCTCCACGCCGCGCTTTGCCATCATCCAACCTGCAACGGGGCTGTCTATTCCGCCGGAGACGAGCAGAGCCGCCTTTCCTGCGGAGCCCGAGGGCATACCGCCCGCGCCCTTGAGCTGGTTGCCGTGGATAAACGCGCACTTATCGCGCACCTCGACGTTTATTATAACATCGGGGTTATGAACATCTACTTTCAGATGGTGGAATTTCGAGAGTATCTTTCCGCCGACTTCTCTGCATATCGCGGGAGAATTGAGCGGAAACTTCTTGTCCGCGCGCTTTGCCTCGACCTTGAAAGTCGATGCGGCGTTGAGCAGGGGAGCCGTATATTCAACGCAGGTGTTGAGAATAACGTCCATATCCTTTTCGACTGCGGCGGCGCGAGAGAGTCCGGCTATGCCGAAGACCTTGAGAAGTCTTTCGGTCGCTTCGTCGAGATCGGCATCCTCGGGTCCTTCGACTATTATCGTCGACTGCGCGGGGGTGCAGGTGAATTTGCCAAGCGACGCGAGTCTGCGGCGGATATTCGCCATGAGCATATCTTCAAAAGTGCGCCTGTTGAGTCCTTTGAGCGCAAGCTCACCGTTTTTGATGAGAATAACTTCCTTCATATTGTGATTCCTTTTTTATTTATTTTACTTATTTTTCCTTATTGTTTTCTGCCCCTCGGCAATGCCGTCGATGAGCATATCTATCTCTTCTTTTGTGGTAAAACGCGAGAAGCTGATTCTGAGCGGGCTCTTTCTAACTTCGTCGCTCAGCCCCATATTTTTGAGCACCGAGCTCTGATGTCCCTTTGAGCACGCCGAGCCGCTCGAGACATAGACGCCGCGCGAAGAGAGGAAGTTGAGCATCGGCTCGGAGTTTATGCCGAGCACCGAAATATTGGTCACATACGGCAGCGCGTCCTCGGGCGAGTTTATAACGACTCCGCCGAGAGCCAGAAGTCTGTCCCGCATATAGTCGCGAAGCTCAGTAACTTCTTTGAGCTCAGCCGCAAGATTCGGCAGAGCCGCAGCCGCCGCGCCGAAGCCCGCTATCGCCGGCATGGGCTGAGTGCCGGGGCGCAGCTTTTCTTCCTGCGAGCCGCCGAAAACTATCGGCGACAGGCGCACACCTTTTTTGACATAGAGCGCGCCGACGCCCTTGGGTCCGTGTATCTTGTGGGAGCTGACCGTCATCAGGTCAACGCCCATAGCAGCGGGCTTGAGCGGCAGTTTGCCGAAAGCCTGCACCGCATCGCAATGAACAAGTGCGGGCGACTTTGCGCGCGTTACCGCAGTTCTCGCCGCTTCGACCGGCTGAATAGTGCCCGTCTCGTTGTTGACCGCCATAATGCTCACGAGTATCGTGTCGGGAGTCACGGCTTCAAAAAGCTCGCGCTCGCTGATACGTCCGTTTTTGTCAACGCCGAGGCGTATGACTTCAAAGCCCTCGTTTTCGAGATGCTTGACCGTCTCATCAATGCTCGGATGCTCGACGCTCGTCGTCACTATCCGTCTGCCGCGCCGGCGCATGGCATGAGCCGCGCCCTGAACGGCAAGATTGTTGCTCTCCGTTCCGCCGGAGGTGAAATAAACCTCGTCATCCCGGCAGAAGAGCCTGCGCGCCACATTCGAGCGCGCGTTTTCGAGCATTTCGTCCGCCTCTATCCCCTTTTGATGCAGGGACGATGGGTTGCCCCAAAGCTCCGTCACAGCGGTTTTCATCGCTTCAACAGCTTCACTGCACACGGGGGTCGTGGCGCTGTTGTCAAGATACGCCGTCATAAGAAAAATCACTCCAAACCGCACGATTCCCAATTATACTTATATATTCTATATTATACAACATAATCACCGGACTTGCAATATATTTGAGCGGATTGCGGCGATACTGCGCGCGGCAAGTTTTTTCCTGTCTGCGCATAAAATGCCCGCCCGCTACATTATATGATATAAAGTGCAACAAGGACAGCAAATAAAGATTGACAAAAATATGCAATTTGCTATAATTAAACTGCAAATGAAACCCATTACATAAAGGAGAGTTGACATTGACAAAGAGAACAAAATCGTGGGTCGCCCTGCTGCTTTTCATCGCAGTGTTCGGCGCTCTGCTCGTGACCGCAACGTTCACTGACCTCCAGGTCAGCAACATCCTCACGGCAAAGGCGCTCGCCGCCCACACCTACTACACAAACGAGACCGTATACGGCGTTGTGCTCGAGGCCGTCGGCTCGTCGCCCGTCTATCTCATGCTCGCATTCAGCTTCCAGATTCTCTTCTGGCAGGTCATGCGCAAGATGAAAAAGCATCCGTGGAAAGAGATCCTCGCGATACTCCTGCTCGTCGCGGGCACAATAGCCTATTTCGTACTGTTTGACGACGCCGTAAAATATGCGCTCCAGCATATAGGTCCCGAGGCCGAGCTGTTCCGCAAGGCGGCATTCCTCAAGGGCATATCGCTGTTCTTCGCGGGTCTTATGACTTTCTTTGCGACCTTCGCCATCAGAAACTATTCCGAGGAATCGGTCAACAAGATGGTTATGTTCGCAGTTGCGGTGCTCTGCGTCGCCGCGCTTTCAAACGGTCTTGTCGCCGCTGTCAAAGAGCCCGTCGGCCGCATGCGTTATCGCGCAATGAACTGCGAGGGCGGCCAGTCGATCGGCGGATTTGATAACTTCACCCGCTGGTATGTCGCCAACGGTCAGCACCTCACCAAGGACGAGATGAGAGCACTCTTCGGCACGACCGACGCGCTCAAGTCGTTCCCGAGCGGACACACCTGCTCCGCCGGCATGGTCTACTGCCTGCTTATGCTCCTCGATGTTTTCAACGTCAAGAGCAAGGGCAAGAGAGCTGTCAGCTGGATCGCCGCCATCACCTACACCGGCATGGTCGCAGTCAGCCGCATAATCGTCGGCGCGCACTTCTTCAGCGACGTCCTCATGGGCGGCACGATAGCTTTCGCGAGCATGATAATCTTCAGAGAGATATTCATCTGCAAAGGCTCGAATGTCAAAGCGATGTTCGGCAAGGAATAAAATCAAGATAGGTAAACACCCCGCAGGCTCAAGTCTGCGGGGTGTTTTTATGGGCAACAAAAAAGCACGGTGCATCTTTTGACACACCGTGCTTTTGTTTTTTATCAGTCTTCGCTGTTCTGCTTAGCGATGGGCTCGATCCTGCCGTATCTCGAAGCGGAAGCCGCATCGGATCTGGGCGGACGGGAGGGAGCTACGGGACGGTCGCTGCGCGGGCGGTCATTTCTGCCTCTGCCGCCTCTGTCGCGGTTCTGATATCCGCCGCGTCCGTTTCCGCGGGGCGGTCTAGAGCCACCGTTGAGGGGCTTCACGCCCTCTTCGAGAGTTATAACGACCTTGCGGTCATTCTCGGAACCGACAGAGTGGGAGGTCACGCCCTCAACATCCTGGAGAGCCGTGTGAATGATGCGTCTCTCATAGGGATTCATGGGATCAAGCACAACATTTCTGCCGTACTTTCTGACCTTTGCGGCGCTCTTCTGAGCGAGTGCGCGCAGGGTTGCCTCGCGCTTCTCACGGTAGTTGCCGATGTTGAGCGAGACTCTTCTCGACTTGTCCGCGCCTCTGTTGACAACAAGGCGGACGAGATATTATACGCCGTCGAGTGTCTCTCCCCTGCGGCCGATAGCTGCGCCGTAGTCGCCGTCATATTCGACCGCGATGCTGACTTCTTCGTCAGTCTCTTCGATCTTTATCTCTGCGCCCTCGATGCCGAGGCTTGCAAGAATTTTTTCAAGATATTCCTTCGCGCCGGCCTCGGACGGAGCATCATAGCTCACCTTGACCTTTGCGGGAGTTGTTCCGAGCAGACCAAACATCTTCTTTGTCGGCATCTCGAGAACTTCAATTTCAAAATCCGAATCGGCGGATATGCCGAGCTGCGCGATAGCGTCAGCTTTTGCAAGATCGACTGTTGCGCCGGTTCCGATAGCTTCTTTTAACATCTCTGTTTCCACCACCTGGAAAATTTATTTTTCTTCTTTTTTCTGCGCAAGTGCGCGCTTGAGATTCTCTTCCCTTGAACGGCGCTCGACAGTCTCATCAACCATAGCCTTTGCGATCATCTTCTTCGGGCTGTGGGTGAACGAAAGGATAACTGTCTGAATGAGCGCGAAAACGTTCGACGCGATCCAGTAGATACCGATACCGGCGGGGAACTGGAAGGTGAAATAGAGCGAGAACAGGGGCATACCGAAAGTCATGCAGCCCATGGTCGGGTTCTTCGCCATTTCAGGGTTGTTCTTGCGCTGCTGAAGCATCGAGAAGAGGCTCGTTGCGAGAGAAGTAAGACCCGAGAGGATGGGGACAACCCAAAGGATTCCGGGCTCTTTTATCGACGGAACCTCGCCCAGCGGTATGCCGAGGAAGGTGAAGTTGAAGTTCGCGATACTGTCGATAACTCCCGAGCTGATGCCCTTTGAGAGCGCGATGGGTCTTATCTCATTGATATGGTTGATAACAAAAAGCTCGATAGTCTGCTTACCTGTCTTTGCGTTATATTCAGCGAGTCCTTTTGCTATTTCTGTCAGCGAATTGATTGTTGTATCATCGATCGCGAGCGCCCACTTGAGGGGGTGATAGATAACGCCGATAAGACCGAAGATGATGATGAACTGGATGGCGAGCGGCAGGCAGCCCATATTCATGGGATTGTGTCCTTCGCGCTGGTAGAGAGCCTGAGTCTCTTCCTGAATCTTTTTCTGATCGCCCTTGTATTTGGCGTTTATTCTGCGGATCTTGGGCTGAAGGCGCTGCGTCTTGACGGTACCCTTAGTCTGGTAGATAGAAGTGGGAATCATAAGAAGTCTTGCGAAGAGGGTGAAGAGGATGAGTGCAAGACCGTAATTGTTAACAGCTTCGAATATGAATCTGAGAACATATCCGAACGGGATACCCAATGTCGTGTAAATGGCGTCCATTATTTGTGAGTCCTCCGGTTGGATTTTTTGTCCCTCTTGGGAGGGACGGGATCATAACCGCCGGGGAATAGGATATTGCAGCGAAGAAGTCTGGCAACAGTCAGCAGAGAGCCTTTGAACGCTCCGTGTATTTCGAGAGCCTCTATCGCATACTGAGAGCAGGTCGGATAGTACCTGCACATATCGGGCAGCTGCGGTGAGATATGCTTTCTGTAAAACTGAATAAGTTTTATCAGTATGTCCTTCATTTTCACTTCACAACTTTCACTCCTGCAGATATACCGATAACACCCAAGGCTCCCAGCTGTTTGCGCATTGACCGCTCGATGTCGGTGCTCTTGCGGGAGACCGTCTTATGACGGGCGACAAATACAATGTCCCATCCCCCGCAGCACTCGCCTTCGAGCTGCCGGAAAGCCGCGCGAATTATCCGGCGGCACCGGTTGCGCTCCACCGCATTTCCGAGCTTTTTGCCGGTGGTTATCCCGATGCGCATGACACCGTAACGGTTCCTGAGCGCATATGTGACAAGCACCGGGTCAGCGGCTGATTTGCCGCGCCCGTAAGTCCTGCGAAAATCGCTGTTAAGCTTGAGCGTCTGATATTCTGCCAAAGCAATCAATCCATCCGTGGCAATAATCCGCTCGACCTGTTAAAAGACCGTTAAAAAGGCCGATCAATAGGTGAGCTGCTTTCTTCCCTTCGCTCTGCGGCGGGAAAGAACCTTGCGTCCGTTTCTGTCGGACATTCTCTTGCGGAAGCCGTGCTCCTTCTTACGGTGCAGCTTCTTGGGCTGGTAAGTTCTTTTCATTTGCGGTAACCTCCGTTTCACAGGATATTAGTCACCGGCGGGCGCTTTGGTGGCACTCGTACCGCCGTGATCTTATGTGCAGATATGGGTATAACGCTTTCGCCTACCCTTGCAAGCTACTATTATATATCATACTTCACATCAATGTCAATCATTTTTTTGCGTCCTTGTGCAAACTGCTTGTTGAAAAAAAGGGGGTTTTATGATATACTCTATCCTATTATAAAGTATTATGATGGGGGAAGTTAACTAATGGATTCATTCAACGAGCTGTGGCAGGTAGTCTCCGACTATCTCAAGCAGACAAACTCCGAATCTATCTACAACGTCTGGTTCAGCGAGCTTGAGCCGATAAGCTTTGACGGCAGCCGCGCCGTGCTCATGACAACGGCGGAATTCAAGCGCCGCATCCTCGCGCAGAAGTTCGGTGGCACGCTTCACAGCGCATTTTTGAACGCGCTCGGTCTCGATGTCGATGTCGAGTTCATAGCGCCGGGCGAGGGATATTCTCAGTCTGACTCCTCGGGCTCTGCGGCGGGCTCATCGGAGATAGACGGCAGCACGCGCGCCTCGAACTATTTTGAAAACACATTCGACACATTCGTTGTCGGCGCGTCAAACAAGTTCGCCCATGCGGCGGCGCAGGCAGTCGCGGCGAACCCCGGCAAGGCGTATAACCCGCTGTTCATCTACGGCAACTCGGGACTCGGCAAGACGCACCTGCTCAACGCCATATGCCACGAGATAAAAAGAAACGACCCGTCGATGAAGATAGTCCTCACAGACGGCGAGGAATTCACCAACGAGTTTATCGAAGCGCTCAACCACCGCACAACAACGGAATTCCAGAACAAATACCGCAAGGTCGACGTTCTTCTGATGGACGACGTTCAGTTCATCGCGAGCAAAGAGCGCACGCAGGAGGAATTCTTCCATACTTTCAACGCCCTGACGCAGGACGGCAAGCAGATCGTTCTGTCATCCGACCGCCCGCCGAAAGATATGCCCCAGCTTGAGGACAGAATGCGCACCCGCTTTGAGTGGGGTCTGCTCGCGGACGTTCAGCCGCCGGATCTCGAGACCCGTATGCTCATAGTCAAGCGCAAGGCGGACGCACTCAACTTCGATATCAGCGACGATGTCGTTGAATACATAGCGCAGAAGCTCAAGAACAACATCCGCCAGCTTGAGAGCGCGGTCAAGAAGATGCAGGCTTATGTCCAGATACAGGGCGCGCATGTCAACACCGCCACAGCTCAGCAGGCGATAAGGGATATTCTCAGCGACAACAAGCCTATCCCCGTCGTTGTGGACAAGATAATAACCGAAGTCGCGCGCACCTACGGCGCAAATCCCGAGGATCTGCGCTCGAAGAAGAAGGACGCACAGACTTCGAAATACCGCCAGATATCGATGTACATCGTGCGCGAGGTCACAGGACTTTCCGCCAAGGCTATCGGCGCGGAGTTCGGCGGCAGGCACTATTCAACGGTGCTCTACGCCCTTGACGAGATAAAGAAAGAGAGCGACACCGACTCGGCGCTCAGAACGACTATCAACGATATCATAAAGAACGTGCAGGAGAGCTGATTTTTCTAACAGACGGACGCACCGCGAGGGAGGGATAAATGGTGCGCGATATTATTATAGCATCGTCATCCGACAAGGTGCGCGCGCAGTTGCGCGGCTTCGTTGCGGAAATGGGAATAATGGGCGTCATCGAGTGCCGCTCTGCTTCGCAGACCCTCGATTTCGCTCAGCGTCTCCCCTCGGCTATAATAATCTGCCACCGTCTGACCGACATGGCGCCCGCCGCCATGCTTCGTCTGCTCCCGCCGGGCGCCGATATGATATTGCTTATATCCTCCGCCCAGTCCCCGCTGTTCGGCATGAGCAACGTGCAGTGCATGACCCTGCCGCTCTCACGTCCTGAATTTCGCAGTGCAATAGAAAAGCTGCTCCGCTCCTCGTCCGAGTCGCGCATACGCTCGGGCGGTCAGCGCAACACGGCGGATCAGGAGATAATCGACAAGGCAAAACATTTATATATGAAAGTAAACGGTGTGTCTGAAGAGGACGCATACGCATATATTAGAAGAAGGAGCATGAACGAGAGCAGTTCTATAACCGCCACCGCGCGGCATCTGCTCAGCGAGCTCGCTAATATATAAATGAAAAGGGTCTTGTGAATGAAATTCGCCAAAATGCAGGGCACGGGCAACGACTACATATATGTCAACTGTTTTGATGAATCGATCGACGACCCTCCCGCCGCGGCGAAATTTTTGAGCGACCGCCATTTCGGTATCGGCTCAGACGGGCTTGTGCTGATCTTGCCGTCCGACAGGGCGGATTTCAAAATGGATATCTACAATTCCGACGGGTCACGGGCGAAGATGTGCGGCAACGCCGCGCGCTGCGTCGCAAAGTATGTCTGCGACAGCAAAATGACCGACAGAGATATGATATCTTTGGAGACTCTCAGCGGAATAAAATACATTAATATATATAAGACGGACGGAAAGGTCACTTCGGCGCAGGTAAACATGGGGTCACCAATGCTGAAAAGCAGGGATATCCCCGCGCTTATTGAATCGGACACCGTGATTTCCCGGTCGCTCGAAGTCGGCGAAAAAGTTTATTCCGTCACCTGCCTTTCGATGGGCAACCCGCATTGCGTGGTTTTCTCTGAAAATATTGATTCTATAAATATTCAAAAAATCGGCGCC
>ERZ773209.1338-NODE-1338-length-14763-cov-3.379657_pt1 | contig 14763 bp, 5 predicted proteins | sample MGYA00511109_ERZ773209 | MGnify/ENA primary metagenome ERZ773209 (study PRJEB29015, sample SAMEA2737786) | human gut metagenome | biome: human gut; feature: human-associated habitat; material: faeces | place: China | collected 2012 ...
GTCGGGATTGTAATCATCATCGTCGATGGGCTTTTCGTAATTCGCCTCATCGTCGACCACGCCGGAATCCGCTTCAGCGTTGAGCTCGTTCACGGCTTTGTCATCCAGCTTGTAGTTCGGTAGCACGGATTGGATGTAGCTTTCCACAGCCTCGCCCATCGGCACGTCGTGGCCGGCCTTCTCGGCAAGGAACCAGCGGTGATCCAGCACCTCATGGAAGAACTGTGCCGGCTCGATCTGCGAACGATATTCACGTGGAATCATACGCACGGTCGGCTCATACACCTCACGCATCCAATCGGTGGCGACGATCTCCAACTCCTCGCCTTCACGCCACGTGGAGGCACGGTACGCATCCAGATCGTTGAGCAGGCGCCGCGCCTGATTCTCCTGCACATCTAAACCGGTCAGTCGCAGAAGCTTGCGCGACGCATAGCCGGCATCGACCACGCGCGGGCGGACCAGCACACGTTTGCCGTCCTCCGCGGTCTTCATCTCCAGCTCGTCCACGTCGAAGCCCAGGTCGTTGAGCTTGTTGACACGCTGCTCGATCTTCCACATCTCATCCGGGCCGAACTTGTCGGTGTCGGTCAGCGTGCTCCACAACGAGTGGTAGCGGTCGACCAGACGGTTGCCCACCTCGATCTCGTCCACGTCGCTCGGCAGCAGACGGCCAGAAGCCAAATCCATCAATTCACCGATGATGTTGGTGCGAGCCAAGTCGATATCGTATTCACGCTGGCCATCGGTAAGCTGCACCTGCAAATCACCGGTTTCGGCGTCCACCAGGAAGGCGGAAAACGCGTCGGCATCACGCAGGAACAGGACGTTCGACAGCGACACATCGCCCCAGTAGAAGCCGGCCAAGTGCAGGCGAACCAGCAGCACGGCAAGGGCGTCGATCAAACGCTCGGCAGTATCCGGCTGGAGATTGCGGGCGAACAGTGCGCGGTACGGCAGTGAGAACTTCAGGTGACGGGTGACCAGAATCGCTTCCAGCGGCTCACCGTTGCGGTCATGACGACCGGTGACCACGGCAATCGGGATGACGGTCGGCAACTCGAGCTTCTGCAGTCGGCGCAGAATCTCATACTCGCGCTCGGCCACCTGACGGGTGATCTCTTTCATGGCGTACACCTCGTCGCCCACGTGCACAAAACGCACCACGTGGCGGGAGATGCCTCGCGGCAGGTTGGCCAGCAGGTCCTCGGGCCAGGTGGCCAGGGGCTTATGCCAGGGCAGCGTGAACATCTTCGGGTTCGAGCTGGCGGCGGTGATCTTCAATGCTTGCGGCTCAGCTGAACTGGCATGTTCGTCTTCGGCTTTGACGGACGTGGCCTTCAGCGCGCGCGGATCCATCTGAGGCAAATCGTTCAACTCCATGTGTTCGATTCTACGTGGTGCTTGGGAAGTGCAGCGAGTAGCGGCGACTTCGGCGCATTATTCTCGCATACGAATAGATCATCTGTATGGGATTTGCCGGCCGAATTGACGTCCCGTATGCGACGCCTCATGCGCAATCTGAACAAAATGAACGCAACAAGTAACATGAGCCCCGCTGCCGCGGCAATGCTGCCTACGGCGGCACCCGTACGACCGATAAGGCCAGGATTGCCCGGCTCCTCGCTCGGGTTATCTTCGGGCGGGACAACAGGAGTTCCAGTGCTAAATTTTGGCTCTACTGTGATGTTGAGATCAGCGGATGTGCCTCCACTGCCAGGAATCGAGATGAGGAACGGATCACAGTCGTATGCTTTGTTGGCTTTCGCCGAGCTCGTGCGGGAGACCAGATATAGGCCGAGCGGCAGATTCTGGAAAGTGAGCTGACCAGCTACGTTAGTGGTGCCGGAATGCTGGTACAGCTTGTTTTTCGCCGCGTGCGTAGCGAGCTTCTTGGCCGCATCGTGATATTCACTTGATGTCAGGCGTTCCCAATCGGCAGTGAGGCCGGAAAAATCGCCGACGGTTTTATATGAGGAGACGCTACCATCATTGTTCGTTGTGACGGTGGCGACGCGCACGATGGAATAGGTATCGCCGGCAAGCAATTTGGGCGAAGCCGTGTCTCGGCCCCATACGGCATTGATGGTGAGAGCGCCGAAAGAATCAGCTTGCGCATACGGCACCATAGAGCCGAAGGCTGCAAGAACAGTGAGGACGATAGTAACGGCGGCGGCAATCATGGCAGCAATGCGCGCCGCACCATACTCGCTTCCGCTATGCAGGTCTAACATGTCTGCCCGGTCCTTTCCGCCATGATGAATGTGATTGGTTATTTGTACTGTCTGGCTGAGGAGGCAAGTCACCGTCCGGCTCGATATCCGCAGAGTCAGAATCACCAGATGCGACCTTGGCGCTCCCACTCTGCCGGCGTCGCCGCTCATGGCGCTGCCATAAATGCCATGCGATGAGCAAGGCAATCAGTGCAAGAGACGGCAACAAGTACTGCAGCGGAATGTCCACGTGGAACGTGGATTTGGCGTCATCCTGCTGCTGCGGCGTGTATGGGATGCGATGGCCACGCACCAGCAGCCGATGCGTATTGACCGCATACGGCGTACAAGTGATGAGCGTGACCAAATCCTTGCCGGGCTCAATTGCCAGTTGTTTGGTATCGGTCGGCAGAACGGTAGTGATCTTATCGACCTGATACGCATACGTGTCTTTAAGTATTGTGATGTAGAACTTGTCGCCTTTTTTCATAAGGTTCAAGTCCGTGAACAGTTTTGCCGTGGGCAAGCCCCGGTGGCCAGACAGCGCCGCATGAGTGGACGCGCCACCAACTGGCAGTGAGGTCTGTTCGAGATGTCCGATGCCGGATTGCAACACTTTCTCGGAAGTGCCGTGATAAATCGGCAAGGTCTCCTCAAGCTTAGGCACAGTGATGTATCCCATCATGCCGTCACCGTCAATATTGAGCAGACTGTTGTATTCCTCGTCCGTGGATGCGGAATTGACGGCACTGGCAAGAGCGTCGGTCTCTCCCGCATCGTTCTGGGCGAGCTTTTCGTTATAGGCGTGCGCAGCATCCAGCACCTTCTGGTACTGTTCCTGGCTCAATGCTTCAACGCTGGCGTCGTAGTTATTTACGGCGCGGCTGGCGTTGCACATAATGAGGAAGTTGCTGATCGTCGGATAGAACAGAATGAGCATTCCACCGAGAATGACCAGTAAGGGCAGGATGTTGCGCAGTCGTTTCATCGAGCGTTCTTTTCGCGAGGAAACCGTGTTGTGGGCGTAGCGGGTGTGTGCCCTTCACGCCCAAAACACGGCCATGCTCGTCAGGCGTTCTTGCGCTTGAGAGTCCAGGCAACGCCGAGCGCGATGACCAGCACACCAATCACCGTGAAGGCGATGGTACCCATGCCACCAGTGCCAGGCAGGGTAACACCGGACTTGTTCCGGACCGGGATGACACCGTTCGATGCGGTCTGATCGTAGTTGCTGCCATTGTTGTCGTTGTTGTAGGTGATGGTGACGGTGGCATGCGTGGTGTCAGTGCCGTCGTTCTGGCCATTAACCTTCACGCCGATGGCGCTGGCGAGCTTGTTGTAGCCGGCCGGCGCTTCGGTCTCGGTGAGCGTGTACTCGCCGTTCTTCAGTCCCCGGAATTCAACCTTACCGTTTGCAGGAGTGATGATAGTCGTAGTAGCACCTGTCTCACCAGCATTAGCTACACGGTATTCAGCCTTCGCGGTACCACTACCGGCATTGACTTGCACGAAGCTCATAGGTTCGCCGTTCTTAGGTGCGAGTGTGAATTTAGCACCAGCAAGTCGAGTAGCGGCATCAGTATATTGGTCACCAGTGTACTTATCGACGGTGAAGCCATAAGTGAAGACACGAACCTTGCTGGGTTCAGAATCACCGGTGCCATTGGTGCTCGGGTCGTTGGAGTACTGAATCTTTGCGGAGTTGGTGTTACCAGCACCGCCCACAACAGCATTCTCGTTCAGCGTGGCCGTGTAGGTGACGGTGATCTTCTTGCCGGCATTGGCCTGCTGCTTGTTCTTGAAGTCATTCATGGCGACAGTAAGCGTATTGTTGGAGGCCGTAGGAGTGGTGACGGTGTAGTCAGTGCCCACGGTCAGTGGAGCAGCCACACCGTCGACCGTAACAGAAGTGACTCGTTCAAAGGTGAGGCCCTTAGACAACGTATCCTTGAAGTTGAAGGTGTAGGTGTCATAGGCGGACATGTCCGGAATGGTGGAAGTCAGGGTGAATGTCAGGGAATCACCGATCTTCGCGTCGGTGGCGTCCTTACCAGTACCGTCTACCTGTACCTTCTTGTCGACGGTAGGCAGGTCTCCCTTAATGTTGGCAGTCACATTGGTGCGGTCAACGGAAACTAGCGTGGCGTATTGACCACTGGCGTTGGCCAAAGTCGCACCCGGCACAGCGACCACGTAGTAGCCGTAGTCGAGACCATTGAACGTCGCAGTGTAATTACCGTTCGTGGCACCGGTAGATACCGTAGCGGTCGCGGCAGCCTTGATGTTGTTGGTCTTGGCCTGCGCCCAGTTCGATGCCTTGGTAGCGAAAGCAGCCAAGTCTTTTCCAGTCAGCTTGGATACGTAGCCGTTTGCTTTATCGTTGACGTTCGCGTCGGTAACATCAGTTAGTCCGGAAGCAGTGGAGTCCTTGAAGAACGGCTTCCACTCGTCAGTCAACGTGTAGGAGACAGCCTTGCCGTCACCGCTCACGGTGGCGGAGAACATCTTGTAGGCGTTCACGGTCTTACCGGCGAACTTCGCGTCAGTAGTGCTGACCGTCAGCGTGGCATTATCCGCTGCGTTGGCCGTGGCGACTGTCGTCGCAGCCAATCCAAATACGGTGGCAATCGCCGCGGCGGCAGCGAAAACCTTTTTCATCAGTGATTTCATTACTGTTCCTTTCTCTAGATGGAAATCTTTTCTGTTTGGCAGGTACGGTTTGTCTATGTGGTCGTCACGAGGCATGGGCACCTCGCTTTCGTATACGGCTGGAGCCCGAGCGGACTGTGCCGGATTGAACGCGTTGATTACGCACGTACCAGACCACGCCAGCTCCCATAAGCAGCAAGCCGAACATCAGGAACCACATCGTGCCCGCGCCTCCCGTATCCGGAAGCAACGCCGCATTGGTAACGATGGCCACGCGTTCCTTGGTGTTGTAGGAGACCGATACTTGGTATCCGGCCTCCGCGGGCTTGATGGTCTTGGTGGTATCGCCGTCCTTATAGGTCACGGCGGTTTCTTCCACGGTGTACGTGTAGTAACGCACGATGTCCTTGCCGTTGGCATCCTGTCCATCCACGAATGCGACCGGCAGTCCTTGAATCACCTTGCGCCAGGTGTTGCTCCAGGAAGAGGCATCGGAGGAGTCCAACGTCACCGTCCATGGATTCTTCTGCGTCACGGTTGTGCAATCCGCGCCGAAGCATTGAATCGTCTGCGGCGTCACCGTATTGCCACTGCCATCGGTATAGTGCGCGGCGATCTTCAGTTCGACCGACTGCGGCCGTTCGAGGTTGCCGTCCTTCCATACCTTCTGGACGGTCAGGTCAATGGTTCGGCAACCGTCCTTGCCGCACGGGTCCTGGCCGTCGTCCGGTTCGGGGGTGAGTCCGCCGTTGTTGTCGGTCACGGTCGCGTCGAGCATGAGCACGGCCTTGGCCGGGGACTGGTAGGCATCGAGCTTCGTCTTGGTGCTGCCGTCCGTGGAGTTGACCACGGCGTCCTTAATGCCGACCCAAGTGGTGCCGGCGTCGCCGGATGCGGAGCTGTGCACAGCGCTGCTGTCGTATGTGTTGACCACGTCGAACAGCTTCACTTCCCAACGATCGAGTCCGGTGTTCAGCGCATCGTCTGCCGTGTTCTTCTGCGAGAAGATCTTGTTGCCGTCCTGTGCGGAGGTGCGGGCCTCACTAGCGTTCGCGGCCGCCTTGCGGTAAATGCGATAGGTGTTGTATGCCTTGTCGCCGTTGCCGTCATCGACCGGCCCAAGGATGTCGCTCATGGTGTTGAAGTCCCATACGGACTTGAGTTTGGTGTTCGAGAACGGGTCGACCAGTCCGCTGGCACCGCGGATCGTGTCGGCGTAGACCATGTGGTCGTCTGCCAGCACACCCTCGTCGTTCAGTCCGGCGAAGCCGCCCGTGTAGCCTGTGGAAAGATCCTTCACACCGTCGGTATCCTGAGTTGCCCCTCCGCCGAACACGTCATAGCCACTGGCGATGCCCGTTACAGTGGACTGTTCCACGCGAGTACGGTTGCCCTTGATGAGCTGGACGGTCAGGTTGCTGCCCGACCCATTCATATCAATGCCGTCTTTACTGCAAGGCAGTTTGATGACACTATCGCCGATGGTGACAATCGCCACGTCGGTCTGCTGCTGGTTTTCATCATCAGCCTTGGACAGAGCAACGCTCACCTTCAGTCCGAACAGGTTCACGTACAGCACGTTGCCTTCCGAAAGCACCTTGAGATCGAATACCTTGCCGAAGATGGCCGGGAACCACTTGCCTAAATCGATGACGCCGACCTGTTCCGCCTTGTCGAGGTACAGGAGCTTGACCAGCGCGTTCACCACTTGCAGCAGCAGTTCCACAAGTACAGAGTTGACCTTCGCGTCAACCAAATAGGCACGGCTGGTTTCACCGACGAATCCGCCGGCAATCTCACCGCTAGTGACCTTCTTGAGATTGCCGGATGCGCAGCCCTTCACCCTGGCCAAATCCACGTATCCAACAAAACCGCCTGCGACCTCGCGTCCGGTAGCCTTGTCGGTGGCTTTGCCGTAATTGTCGCCATGGTGTGTGGCGGTGACGGTATAACCGTCCGGGATGCCGGTGACGCGCGAATCGCCAACGTGCGAGCCCCAGATGTCAAGTACGCCGGCCGTGGCACCAAGCAGATTGAGCGCATCCGTGCCGAGCTGTGCATTGTCGGCGGCGACCGTGCCGGATTTGCCAAGGTGCCCGATGAAGCCGCCCACGTAGTTCACGCCGGTCACACTGTTGAGGTTGGTGACCGCAGACTGCTTCACAGAGCCATTGATCAGTCCACCGCCGAAGCCACCGGCCGCACCGGTGTAACGCTTCGAGTCAAGCATGCCCTTTGTGGTGGAATCATGGGCGACAATCTGGATGCCGTCGCTCACGCCGTTGACCTGACCGTCATAGATGAAGGTGCGGAATGCTTCGAGCACGCCCACGTTGCCGACCTTGAGCAGTTTGAGCAGCAGGTTGGTATTCTGCTTATCGCCGGCCTCGCCGCCGCCGACGGAAGCGACGCTGGATATATCAGCAAGGCCAAAGAAGCCACCGGCGTATTGCCCGCCTTCAACAGCGCGCAGCCCGTTAACAGTAAGAGAAGCCGGGTCATTGTTCGGATCCGCTTCACTGCCGGTGCCTTTGGCGGAATCCTTGTCACCGAGGATCGCGGCTTGCAACGAACCAGCGAAACCGCCGGCGTTCAGGGCATACTTGGTTGTGGTATTACCCTTATCGTCCTTGCTCTCATATGCGCCATTGACCGTGTATCCCCATGCCGGGTCATCCGAGCTCACATGTGCACCGCGAATCGTCGTAACCGTGGCCTGCAATACGCTGACCAGACTTGCCGGGTTCGATACCAGCGAGTCGAGGATTCCTTGCAGGAATCCCTCGGACGCATTGGTGTCCACATCCGCAACCGCACCGGCAGTGGCCACGCCGATGAATCCGCCGACATTGTTGCGCCCTTCCACCTTGCGCAGGTTGGAAACGTTGGCACCGGCAGCGGTGACACCCTTGACAAGCTTCTGGCCGTTCTGGCCGAGATCGCCCCAGATCTGGCCACCGACCGCGAGACCGGCATAGCCTCCGGCATTACCGGTACCGTGCGTGATGTCTTCACCGGTGGCCACGACCTTCATACCCTTGCGGTAGCCGGCCACGCTCGAAGATTTGACGACGGGCACAAATACCTGTGCCACGTCGAGCATCTGTCCCAAATCAAGTTTGATGCCTTTGTCGCCGAATAGTTGGATAGAGCCGAACGAGGATGCCGAGCCGGATTCCATCGTGCCCGCATAACCGCCTGCCGCACGCATGGCAGAGACGGTCTTGACATCCATCGACTGGCCATCGGTGATCGTGCCGGTGCGCATCAGACCGACGTGTCCGCCGGCGATGCCGGAATCATGCAGGTTCGCGCCGGTCTGATACTCCGCACGACCGGCGACGACGTTGAATCCGAAGATGTAGGATTCGAGGAACTTGTCCAGGGAATCCTGATCAGTAACAGAGCCCGCACCATCGCCCGTAGCTACCTCGGTAAATTCCTTGCCATACGCACCGTACTTGCCGATGTTGTCGACCCACGTCTTCCATTGGTCGTAGCTCATATTGCGCAAAGGACCAGTGACCTTCGAGTGCTCCTCGGTCGGATAGACCACAGACAGCACGCCGGCGAGATTGCCGGCCTTGATGAGACCGCCAAGCAAGGAGAGCGAACCGCCTTGAGCGGTATCGGCCGCCTCCATGAAGCCGGTGTAACCGCCGGCGATTTCGGCACCGTATACACTGCGGATGCGCGCGGCGTAGGCTACGCGCTGCGGCCCGTTGTATTTGCCGCCGGTATTCTCCTGCTTCCACGCTGCTGTGTTGTTGCCCCAGATATGACCGCCACGATTACGACCTGCATAGCCGCCGGCCATGCCGCGGCGTGTGGTCGTATCCGATGCCGCCTGGGCACGCACCGCGCCGCCGCACACTGCGGCATCGGTCGAGCTGTTGCGAATCGTCGGCGTGAAGTCCTGCACGAGCGAGAGCAGGTTGTCGAGGTTGGCAAGCTTCTTGAGCACGCTGCCGTCACCAAGCACGTTCGCCACGGCTCCCGGCTGCATGGCGCCCACGTAACCGCCGGCCGAAACCTGGCCGATGATGTATACGAACTCATGAGAGCTCGAGTCCTGAATGTGGCCGCCTTCGATGTCTCCGGCGAAACCACCAGCCATACCCAGTGGATCGGGCTCATTGTTGGCATTCCTATGATCTGCGGCGCTGGCCAGAACAGAGTATCCGCCGATGCCGCCAGTCACATCGGAGTGTTCAATCGTCGAGACGACGACATCCAGCACACTGAGTACATCGTTGAGATTGACGTTCTTGCCGAGCAGTCTCAGGCCACCGCCCACAGCTGCCGCCGAGCCGATGTCCATTTTGCCGATGTAACCGCCGGCGTATTGCGCAGCGGTGACTGCATATGTGCTGTCTTTGCTCAGATAGGTGTCATTGATTGATCCGGCGGTTTCCAGATTCTTCGGTGCCTTGACATCAGTATGGCGCAGTTGGGTCACACTGGAATGGGACACCTGCACACCGGAACCGTATCCGATGTAGCCGCCGGCGGAACCGGATTGCGTATCGGATTGGTCAAGTCGGGTGGCGGAAACGGTGAAGCCGGGATCATCCGGGTCGGAAATCCCGTTACCGCTAGTTGCCTCCACGGTGGTGGCATCGGAATGCACACCCGCATAGGAGATGAATGGCACATAGCCCTGCACCACCTGCAACAGGTTGGCGAGATCCACCGTACCGAATTTGCCGAGCAAACTCAGGCCGCCGTTGCCAGCCGAAGCGAGCGCACCGGAGACAACCTTGCCGCCGAAACCACCTGCGTATGCGCCGCCGGTCACATGGTCAAGGTTGACAACGGCCACGGGGTTGGTTTGCACGCGGGACTGTACACCGGCCAGCGTTGAGTCGTTCTTGAGATCGGTTTCGGAGAACTGGTTGACCTTGCCGCTTTGGAAGTTTCCCGCATAGCCGCCCGCGATATCGCCTTCGACATAACCGCCGTTGACGTATGTCACGGTGGTATCCGTATAACTTGGAATCAGATACGGTACGGCACCGAGCAGGTCGTTCACGGACAGCAGGCCGCCTTTGATCAGGCCATCCAATACGCTGGAATCTTCTGCGTTGCTGAGCGCGTCGGCGAGGCCGCCGGTGGTGGAGAAGCCCACGAAACCGCCTGCCACACCATCGGACGTGCTGGTATCGGCTGTGACCGATTTGAGGTTTGTCACATGGCTTTCCCGGGTTTTGGTGCTGTTGGCCTGACCATAGAAACCGCCTGCAGCGTAATCGGTTGTTTCGTTGTTCTTGTTCTTGCCGGTTGCCGCAACCGTGAATCCGCCAGAGACGCCGTTCACGTTCGATGCAGTGACTGCAACCGAAGAATATTGGGCAACCGATAGCAGACCGGAAAGCTTGATAAGCCCAAGCACATTGAGACCGCCAGCGCCGATGGCGTCGCCTGGTCCAGAGAAGCCAATAAAACCGCCGGCTTCTCCCTTGGCCGAGACCGTGGCCAGATTGGTAAGGTTCGTGTGGGTCACGTCGCCGCCGGTGGCGCATCCGATGGCACCGCCTGCATAATATGAACCAGCCGTCACTGTCAGGCCGGATGCCGGAGCGGTGACAGACATGTTCTCCACGGTGAACGCGGCAAACTGGTCGAACTTCTTGAGCATGGCAATATCGCCAATTTTCACCACACTGTTGAGCAACCCAGCTACCGTTGTCGGTTGCAGATTGCCGGCGATGCCACCCGCGTAGGAGCCCGCGGCCGTGACCGATTCAAGGCCTTCTATGGTGGTGGAACGCTGCTGTGGGAAGTCACGACGATTGTTGTACTTCCAGAATGTGAGTTTTTGAAGGCGGTTCTGCGAGGAATCACCGATCACCGTACCCGAACCTTCACCCACAAGGCCGCCCGCGTAATCACCGCCGGCAGCAACTGTGAAGGAACCCTTCATTTGTGTACCGAGAATCGCAGAAGGATTCACACCGACGATGGATAGCAGTTCTCCTGCACCGTTATTGCTGCCGCTCAGCAATTTAGTCACAGCCTTGGTGAGCTGTTTCAACAGCGATGCCTTCGTGGTATCGTCCGTACCGAGTTCCAGGCCCCATCCCACGGAGGCGAATCCGGTGAATCCTCCGGCGTGGGATCTGTCGGCAGTCACGGCGACCGAAGCCGTAATCGAATCATTGACAGCATAGGCATTGGCCATGGCACCGTTGAAGCCGCCGGCGTAGTCTTCGGCCTGCACGGTGATCTTATCGTCACCGTTTACCGTCAGGCCACTGTTTTCGATGAGGCTCTGCGGACGCAGCGCAGACAGCAAGTCGACGCCAAGCGAGTTAATCAGACCGCCCACGTTGCCGTTGCGACTTACTCCGGCAAAACCACCGGCATATTGCGTTGCCCGCACGGTGAAACCATTCGTGCTCGTCACCGAAGAGTTCTCAATGATTGCACCAATCTGCGCACCGACAAAGCCGCCGGCCTGCGGGTTGTCCTTGTTGCCGATCACCACGTTATTTTTGAACCCGTTCACCGAACTATTCGAGATAACCGGGTTGTAGTAGCCAACCGGAATCAAGGCATTCAGCCCGAGCGTGCCGGACAGCAACCAGTCCACCAAATCGCCCAGCCCGAGGAACGGGATGACGTTCAGAATCTTCGAGAGTAACTTGGTGAGCGCTCCTACGATGCCGGAGACTGCATCGTATCGGGTTGCGCCCTCAACATATCCCACGAAACCACCGGTCATACGGCTTACGCTAGATACCGAAACATCTGCTACCTCGCAGTCCGTAACCTTGGTGTCCCCGTAGATACGGCCGGCAAATGCACCCGTGGCGAGGTTGGAAGGATTGTCTTTGTGCAGGGTGAGCAGACCTTGAAGATTGAGGTCAAGATCTACTTGTCCGAATGTCAATAGTTTTAACGCCTTCAACAGTGTGTCGAGCAGTAATCCCACTGCCGAAGTGAGCATACCGAGCAAGGTCGGCGGAATATACGATTCACTCGTATGATTCGTCACCGACACATCCTGCAGCTTGAGGTTCGACACCACGGCCGTACCGGCGCTGCCCAGACTGTTGCTGTTCATCACGGTCTTGTTCGTGATCGAGGCGAAGAAGCCGATGCCCTGCTGCTTGCTGACATCCAGCTGGTCACCTTTGACATTAGAGACCATATCTTTCTGATTGACGACCACATGGCTGATGACCGGCCGAGCTGCGGTAGCGTGAACCACGCTTTCGCCATCGGCACCAACAGCCTTCCACAGGCTGGCTGCGGTGTCGCCGTCATTGGAGACCGCACCGAGCATAGTGCCAGAGAACATGAGCGGAGTCCACTCGGTGTTGTTGGTATCTGCCGCGTTCTTGGACAGGTTGATGTCACGGAAGATCAGGTAGTCGGCGTCTGCGGAATAGGTCAGGCCGGTGTTGGCAGCGGAGTAGTCCGTTTGCGTGCCATCAGCACCCACGCCGTAATACTTGGTGCGGGTCCTGTTGACGATTAACGCCGTGCATGCCAGCAGTGAACTGTCGTGGTCGGAGGCATCAGCATCGCGCAAAGTATCTGAATTGGAGAGATCGGCGTCACCGGCGTATTCGGAAGACGGCGTGCCGTCCACCCACTGATAATTGAGGGGCCCTTGTCGCGTACAAGTCTGCTTGACCTTGTTGATGCGGCCAATAACCTTCTTGCCAGAACCAATCGCACGCAGCTGCTGCTCGTTACCAATCAGGATGTAGGTCTTGCCGTTGATCTCCTTGGTGACCTGACCCTCAAAGTCACGGCCGCCAAGCGCCGTCGCGGCGACCTGCACATTGGCCTTCGCCGGCGATTGATCCGTCGCATTTGAGGAATCGTTCTTGGCATCTTGAGAAGATGCATCGTTTGGAGCCCGCGTTTGGGCTCCATCATTAGCGGAATTGCCAGCGGTAGCTTCTGCTGAGTCGTCCGCCTTATTGTCTGTCGCACCATTTGAGGATTCGGAAGGTGTTGGCGCACCGTTTGATGTATTGGCCTCTTCTGACGTCTTATCGTCAACGTTGACATTGCGAGCAGAAGGAGCAGCTACGACAGTATTATCCCCCCCCCAGAAATTACGGCGTTAGGAGAGCTACTCACATCGTCTATATTCTGAGCATATGCTGCAGGCACCATGCACACGATGGACAAGGAAACAGCAATAACCGAAGCAAGGCAACGCTTCAAGGCATGGCGCTGCCTTCCAGATTCCTGTTCTGTTCCTCCGTTAAACCCGCAGCGGACGAACTTCGATTTCGAGCCCATTGTTTCCCCTCATAGATTCGCAATCCCTTTTTCGGGAGGTCACTGCATACAATTATACAAGGAATTATTAGCCCGTTGTCTAATTGAAAGTGCAACACCCGTTATTGGAGATTGTCCAGATAACCAGTCCGAAGGGATGTTGCACCTATGGGGAAAGTATATTTCGCACCTGTCGGAAGAGGAACGCCAGGTCATCCAGATCGAGGTCGGCAACGGCACGAGCGTCAGGAAGATAGCCCGTTTGCTGGGACGCGGCCCGTCCGGCATCAGCAGGGAGATCAGGCGCAACACGTGGTTCCCGTCCAACGAGAGCGAGTCCTACCGGCCGTACCGGCCGAAGCGTCTGAAGACGGGCCCGTGGACGGGCCGCTACTACATCGCCGGCCCCGCGCAGCGCAAGGCCGACCGGCGCAGGGCGAAGCCGCGCAAGCCATACCGCCTGTCATTCGGCCGCCTGTGGGCGCGGGTGGACGAATGGCCGGGTAGAGGCTGGTCGCCGCTGCCGGTCAGCGGCATCATCCGCCGTTACCTGCCCAAACGCACGATCATCGAACCCGGTATGGCAAGAGGGCTCCAGGAGATCGTCGACGAGACCGACAACCGTCCCATGCGCGTGCTCGGCCACCGCACGCCCGCCGAGGCATTCGCCGACGAGCTGCTAAACTTGCAAGACAAACAAGGATGTTGCACTTCTAAATAGACAACGGGGACAAAAGAACAAAAGTTCATTTGCGGGGGCCGGTTAGCGTATGTCTTTCTGGGCAAAAAGAAAAGCCCCGCAACTACGCGGGGCTTTTCCAACGAGGCCATAAGAGAGGAAGAGAATCGCCTCGTTTAATGGTTGGCATGACCGAAGTCATACCAAGTATCTGCTAGTTCCTCTACTAGTTCAGACGCAGCTCGGTCGACGGAGCGAACAGGTGCATCTTGGAGGGGTCGATCTTGATCTTGACGGTCTGGCCGATCTTCGGCAGCGCACGCGGGTTCACACGAATCGTGGTGAGCTTGTTCTGGTCGGACATCATCGTGGACGCCTCGGCAGCGGAGCCATCGGTGATGATGGTGCCGTAGATGTAGCCGTCGGAGCCCAGATCCTCGATGTTCTGAACCTTCAGCGAGAAGGCGTTCGGATCGTCCGGGGTGGCCAGGGTGGCATCCTCGGGACGGAAGCCGACGACAATCTTGCCGCCATCCTCAGCGGTCAGCTTGTTGACGGCCTCGGCGGGCAGGTCGACGGTGTCCTCACCGATCTTCGCCTTGCCGTTGACGACCGGGTGAGTGTTGATGTTCATCGACGGGGAGCCGATGAAGCCAGCGACGAAGACGTTGGCCGGGCGATCGTACAGCTCGGTCGGAGCGCCGACCTGCTGCAGGACGCCGAGCTTGATGACGGCGATGCGGTCGCCCATCGTCAGAGCCTCGGTCTGATCGTGGGTCACGTACAGGGTGGTGACGCCGAGCTGACGCTGCAGGGCAGCGATCTGCGTACGGGTCTGCACACGGAGCTTGGCGTCGAGGTTCGACAGCGGCTCATCCATGAGGAAGACCTTCGGCTCACGAACGATTGCACGGCCCATGGCCACGCGCTGACGCTGACCACCGGACAGAGCCTTCGGCTTACGGTCGAGCAGGTGCTCGA
>ERZ773209.1341-NODE-1341-length-14727-cov-4.588468_pt1 | contig 14727 bp, 12 predicted proteins | sample MGYA00511109_ERZ773209 | MGnify/ENA primary metagenome ERZ773209 (study PRJEB29015, sample SAMEA2737786) | human gut metagenome | biome: human gut; feature: human-associated habitat; material: faeces | place: China | collected 2012 ...
CGCTCCCAAAACAGCGCCAAAGGGCACAATAATAATAGAAACAAAATCCATCCATTGTCCTACCTTAGGCTCAGCTTCGATAAAAATACCAATTGCCAGGCTCAAAAAACAGCTGGCGATTACGGATGTATGACGGGAAATATTAAAACGCTTCTGCCAGCTTTCACTTACGGCTTCCAGCATATTTATAAGCGAGGTGATACCGGCGAACAAAACTGCTACAAAGAAAAATACGGCGAAAGACTGACCCATAGGCATCTGCTGAAAAACCTTGGGCAAGGTTAAAAAAATTAACGAAGGTCCTCTGTCGGCGCCAATGCCGAAAGAAAAAACCGCAGGCATAATTGCCAGCGCCGAAAGCATCGCGGCAATAGTATCAAACAATGCCGTGCGCAGAGAAGCTTTAGGGATATCCGCGTCATCCGCCAAGTAAGCGCCATAAACAATCATGCCGCTGCCAGTAATGGACAGCGAAAAAAACGCCTGTCCCATAGCCATAATCCAAGTATCAATACGCAGCAGCTTTTCCCATTGCGGTACAAAAAGAAATTCATAACCGGAGCCGCTGCCCGGAAGGAAAAACACCCACACTGCCAAAATTACAAACAGAATAAAAAACAAGGGCATCAAAATTTTGCTAATTCTTTCAATACCGTCATTAACGCCAAAGTACAAAACCAATAGCGTCATGAAAATGACCAAGCTGTGCCACAATAAGCTGCCATAAGCGCCTGCGGTAGCTGCAAAAAATTCTGACGGATTACTTTGCAGCAGACTGCCGCTCACTGCGCCCCACAAGGAATGCAGCACCCAGCCTAAAATAATAGCATAACCAATGGCAATACCCAAGCTGCCTAAAAGCGGTATCCAGCCTAAAAATTTTCCCAAGCCTTTGACGCCTTTTTTAGTGAAGCAATAAGCATAAGCGCCCAAAGTACCTGTGCGGGCACGGCGACCAATGGCAAATTCCGCAGCTAAGCCAACCCAGCCAAAAAGAACAATAAAAAATAAATACGGCAGCAAAAAGGCTGCACCGCCATATTCTCCCAAGCGATAAGGAAACATCCAAATATTTCCCAAACCAACTGCCGAACCTACGCAGGCCAATATAAAGCCCAAGGAAGAACCAAAACTGCCGTTAGTATTACATTTTTCTTTTTTACGCATGCCAAAACCATCCTACTTTTTAATATTTGCTACACAAAATCCATTTTTTATATCTTAACAATAAACACCAAATATAGCAAGCAAAATCTGAAAAATGCCATTCATGTAAATTTTAGTACAAAAAATTTAAAAATACAGTATACATAAACTTTTTCTTCAAAATTCCTTGACTGGTTTTACAAACGTGCTATAATTCACTTTAATATCAATACTGCAACGCAATGAAAGAGAAGCAGCGTGCCACGCTTTTAGAAAGCTGTCGGTTGATGCAAGACAGCAGCAAAGCATATCTGTTCCGCTCCGGAGCGGCGAATGAAGAATCCGACGGGTTCGCCCGATACAGCGAAAAAAGTTGGCCTTTGGCAAATTGGGTGGCACCGCGAGCAGTTCTCGTCCCATGTGGGATGGGAGCTTTTTTATTTACCGCGCAAACTAAAGGCAATTTGGGTGGTACCGCGAGAATGGATGGCTCGTCCCAAAACAGGGACGCCATCCTTATTTTTTCATATAAAGTTACGAAAGGACAAAATAATTATGAAAAGAGCTTACAACTTCAATGCCGGTCCTTCTGCTATGCCTTTAGAGGTATTGCAGGAAGCGCAGGCAGAATTTTTAAATTATGCCGACACCGGTATGAGCATTATCGAAATGAGCCACCGCAGCGCCGATTACGCAGCTATGCACGCTGAAACCAAAGCGCTGCTAAAAGAGCTGATGGAAATTCCCGACGATTACGAGATTATGTTTATTCAAGGCGGTGGCAGCACGCAATTTTTAATGACGGCCGCTAACTTCCACACCAAAAAATATGCCGCTTACGTCAACACCGGCGTTTGGGCAAAAAAAGCGATGGCAGAAGCCAAATTCTTTGGCGAAACCTACGAAGCAGCTTCCAGCGCCGACAAAAATCACAGCTACATTCCCCGGGAATTTACTTTTAAACCCGAAACCTCTTATGTGCATATCACAGCCAACAACACTATTTATGGCACCGAATATCAAAGCTTTCCTAAATTTGACGTGCCTGTAATCTGCGATATGTCCAGCGATATTCTTTCCCGCAAGGTTAATGTAGCAGATTTTGATTTAATTTATGCAGGCGCACAAAAAAATCTCGGCCCCGCAGGCGTGGTTATCGTTATCGCTAAAAAAAGCTTTTTGGCAACGGCACGCACCAATCTGCCTACCATGCTGAAATATGCTACCTTTGCTGAAAATGATTCCTTATACAACACTCCGCCTGTTTTTGCTATTTATATGATTAACAAAACGCTTCACTGGATAAAAAATCAAGGCGGTGTAGAAGTAATCGCCAAAAATAACGCAGCGAAAGCTAAAATTATTTATGATGTTATTGACAACAGCAACGGCTTTTACAAAGGCCACGCCGAGAAAAACGCCCGCAGCCTAATGAACATTACCTTTAATTTAGCTACTCAGGAAATGGAAAAGGATTTTGTGGCTCAAGGCAAGGCTGCCGGTTTTGTAGGCATCGGCGGACATCGCTTGGTTGGCGGCTGCCGCGCCAGCGCTTATAACGCCGTACCTATGGAAGCCTGCATAGCTTTGGCAGATTTTATGAAGCAATACCAAAAAGACCATGAATAATTAGGAGGAAAATAAAATGAAAGTTTTTGTCAGCAATGATATTAGTGAAAAAGGCGTAGCTTTGCTGCGCGAGCATTTTGACGTAGACGTTATGCCTAACATGACGCCGGAAGAATTGATTAAGGTCATCAATAATTATGACGCTTTAGTAACCCGTTCTTTAACCAAGGTTACAAAAGAGGTTATTGACGCTTCTACCCGCCTGAAGGTTATCGGCCGCGCAGGCGTAGGCGTAGATAATATTGATATTCCTGCCGCTACTGCCAAAGGCATTGTAGTTTTGAACACTCCCGAAGGCAACACTATGGCAGCTACCGAACACACCGTGGCAATGCTCATGGCCATGACCCGCCACATTCCTCAAGCGCATCAATCAATCCAAGAAGGCAAATGGGACCGCAAATCCTTCACCGGCATTCAGGTTCAAGGCAGAACCTTGGGTATTATCGGCGTAGGCCGCATCGGCAGCCGCGTGGCAAAACGTATGCAGGGCATGGAAATGACTACTATCGGCTACGATCCCTACATCACCGAAGAACGCGCTCACCAAATAGGCGTGGAGCTGGTAGATTTTGATACTCTGCTGCAAAAATCCGATTACATTACCATTCACACGCCCTTGACCAAAGAAACAGAAAAAATGCTGAACGCCGAAGCTATCGCCAAAATGAAGGACGGCGTGCGTATCGTCAACTGCGCTCGCGGCGGCTGCATGGATCCCGAAGCTATCGCCGAAGGCGTAAAATCCGGCAAAATCGCCGGTGCTGCCATCGACGTATATCCTAACGAGCCTTTAACTAAAGAAAACAATCCGTTCCTTGGTTTATTCAACGTGGTACAAACTCCGCACCTGGGCGCATCCACAGAAGAAGCGCAAATCGGCGTAGCAGTGGACGTGGCTTATGGCGTTATCGACGCACTGGAAGGACGTCCGGTTATGACCGCCGTCAACATGGCGCCCATTCCGAAAAATGTTGCGCAGATTATCAAGCCTTACTTCGGCTTGGCTGAACGCATGGGTACCGTAGGTATTTATTTGGCAGACGGCCCCATTACCAGCGTTGAGGTTGAATACACCGGTGCTCTGGCCGAAACAGAAACGCCTGCGCTGACCACTGCTTTCCTCAAAGGACTTTTAAATCCCATTCTGCAAGAAAGCGTCAACTTTGTTAACGCGCCTGGTATTGCAAAAAAACGTAATATCGCCGTAAAAGAAGTTAAGGCCAACAAGCCGGGATTTTTCTCCACCGCCATTAATGTGCGCATTAACACAGCTAAAAGCACTCACAAAATTGAAGGCACCCTGTTCGACGGCAAAACTCCGAAAATTGTGCAGATTGACCAATACTATATCGACTTTAAGCCCGAAGGCTATCTGCTGTTAGCACCGCATATCAACAGACCCAATATGATTGGTCAAATGGCTACTATTTTGGGTAAAGCTGGCATTAACATCAACAGTATGCAGGTTGGCAATACTCCGAAATCCGATACCAATATTATGGCTATTGCCGTCGGCGACGATATTCCCAGCGATATTATGCTGCAGTTGCGCGGTGTAGACGGTATTTTGGATGTGAAGCTGATTAACTGCGAAGGCTGATAAAAATTCTAAAGAAAGGCAGCAGAAAAATTTTCTGCTGAAAATACACTATGACAAGAATTATTTTAGTACGCCACGGCGAAACCACTTGGAATATTGAAGGCCGCTATCAAGGTCAGGAGGACACACCCCTGAGTGAGCGTGGCTTACAGCAGGGGCATCTGCTGGCAGAAGGCTTGCGCAATATTCCCCTTGATTTTGCTATTTCCAGCCCGCTCCGGCGTTCCTACCAAACCTGCCAATTCTGCGCCGAGCTGCACGGTTTAGAAGTTAAAAGCGACGACCGTCTTTTAGAAATTAACCACGGCCGTTGGGAAGGCGTTTTGGCTGCGGATATTCAAAAGCAATATCCTGTGGAATTTGCTCTGTGGCACTCCCAGCCAGATAAGGTGCAGATGCCCGGAGGCGGCGAAAGTTTGGAGGACGTGCGCCAACGCGTGCGCGCCGCTTTTGACGAATACGCCGCTAAGTACGACGGCAAAACAATTTTGGTCGCCGCTCACGACGCAGTAAACAAAGCGATTATCTGCGATTTGCTGGGCTTAGGCATGGAGCATTTTTGGCAGATTAAGCAAGACAACACCTGCATCAACGTTTTAGAATATAACGACGGCGTATGGCGCGTGGTACTGCTCAACTCCACCAATCACATGGGCTTTTTGTTCAGCGGCATAGAGCAAGCCGGTCTGTAAAAAATTTAAGCAAGGACGTTTTTCGCGTCCTTGCTTTTTTATTGCCTTAGCCTTTGTCAGCTTTGCTGATTTTTCTTTGCAGCCACACAAGCCGCAGACTTAAAATAACGGCGCTGCTGATAACGCCAAAATCCAAGCTCTGCCAGTAGGCAAAGGCCCCGTGCCCCATTTTATAGTCTAAAAGCAGACCTAAGGGCAGGCAAATCCCCCAATATGCCAACATGCTCGCCCAAAAGGTAGCGTTGACATCTTTGTAGCCGCGCAAAATTCCCTGAATGGGCGCAGCCACAGCGTCGCCTGCCTGCCAACCGATAGCGTACAGCAAAAATATTTTGACTAAAGCCACTACCTCCGGATTGCTAGTGTATATAAGCGCAATATACTCTCTGGCAAAATATTCCGCCAGCATATAAAACCCAGCTATGCAAAGACTAGCCTGCAAACCCAGCGTTACATAATCTTTGGCTCCCTGATAATTTTGCGCGCCATATTCTATGCCCACTACAATGGTCAACGCTAAAGAAAAACTTAATGGAAGCATATAAATCAACGAGGAAAAATTCAACGCCGCCTGATGCGCGGCAATGGTCTCCGTGCCAAATTTAGCGATAAACAGCGCCACTACGCCAAAAATACTGGACTCCATAAAAATAGAGACGCCCATGGGCACGCCGATACGCAGATATTCCTTGAGCCAGCTGGCAGCCGGACGCACGGGGCGAAACACATGATATTGCCGAAAGGGATCCAAGCGCAAAATAACTGCGGCGAAAATCGCCAGCAGCAGCCAGTAGGTCAAGCCTGAGGCTACGCCTGCGCCAATGCCGCCCAAACGCGGCAAGCCTAATTTGCCAAAAATCAAAATATAATTCAGCACCGCGTTAATCGGCAGCGCCAAAAGATAAATTTTCATAGTGAGCCGCGTAAAGCCTAGGGTATCTACCAAGCAGCGCAAGGGTATAATCGTAAAAAAGGGCAGCACGCCCAAGCCTAAGCCTGCCAAATACCACAAGGCAACGTGATAAACCTCCGGCGCCAAGCCCATATTCTGCAAAAAGCTCGGTAAAAAAGCCGCGCCTGCGCCTAAAATGGCCAAGCCAAAACACAATGCCAAAAAAATACCGTGACCCACAACTGTGGTAATTTTATTTTTTTCGCCTGCGCCTAAAAAATTGGCTACCAAAGGCATGGCCGCCATCAAAATGCCGCCAATGCCGGTCTGTATGGGCATCCAAATATTGCCGCCAATAGCCGCGCCCGCTAAATCCACATCGCCCGCCTGACCGGACATACTGGCGTCAAAAAAATTCATGCCCATAATAGCAATCTGCGTACAAATAATTGGCACCATAAAACTTAGCAGACGGTTAAGCTTATCACGATATTGTAATTGAAAAACCTTCATTATTTATTCTCCCTAATTTCTAAATGCCTACTCCGCAAATTCAGAAAGACACAGCCAGCGCTCCTCCATAGCGTCTAATTGAGCCTGTGCCTGCTCCTGCTGCTTAGTAAGCTCCGCCAATTTACCGTAGTTGCTGCCGCAGCTGTTCATTTCCAGCGCCAGCATTTTCAGTTCGGCCTCGCTGCGCGCCATTTCCTGCTCTAATTTTTGCAGTTCCAGCCGTTCAGCATATGTCAGCTTCTTTTTGGCAGCTTCTTCCTGCGCTACGCATTTGGTCTGCACAGCGTCTGCCGCACTTTTTGCGATTGGCTTATCTTTTGTATTGATAGCTGCTTCCTGATTTTTCAGGCGCAGCGCTTCTTCATAATCCGTATAGCCGCCAATATACGGCTGCACATGTCCGTCAGCTTCCAAAGCAAAAATTTTCTGCGCAAAGCGATCCAAAAAATAACGGTCATGGGATACGGCAATCACCGCTCCCGCAAAGCTGTCCAAATAATCCTCCAAAACAGACAAGGTGGGAATATCCAAATCGTTGGTGGGCTCGTCCAGCAGCAGCACGTTGGGCGCCGTCATAAGCACGCGCAAAAGATAAAGACGTCGCTGCTCGCCACCGCTCAATTTATTCACCGGCACCCATTGCAGCTCCGGCGGAAACAAAAAGCGTTCCAGCATCTGCGCCGCACTAATGCGCTGTCCGTCCGCAGTCTCAATATAATTATTAGCCTCTTTGATATATTCCAGCACGCGCATATTGCTGTCGGGAAATTCGCTGTGCTGGGCAAAATAGCCTATGCGCACGGTTTGCCCGATAGTCAGCGTGCCTCCCGTGGGCCGGCAGCAGCCTGCAATAATATCCATCAGCGTAGATTTACCGGCGCCGTTAGGACCCACAATCCCCACTCTGTCGTTGCGCAGCAAAATATAGCTAAAATTTTTCAGATAATCAATGCCGTCATATTTCATAGAAATATTTTTCAGCTCGATAATGGTTTTGCCCAAGCGGCTGCTGACGGAGGACATTTCCAAATTTTTCTCCGTCTGAACATTTTTTACTTCAGACTCAATTTGCGCAAAACGCTCTACGCGATCCTTTTTCTTGGTACGACGCGCTTCCGCGCCGCGGCTGATCCACGCCAGCTCGCGCCGGTAAATATTGCGCAGCTTTTGTGCGGCGCCGGCTTCGGCCACGCGGCGTTCCTCGCGCTTTTGCAAAAACAAGCTGTAATTGCCCGCATAAACGTAACCCCTGCCGCCGTCAATTTCCAGCGTGCGATTGACAACTCTATCAAAAAAATAACGGTCATGGGTAACCATCAGCAGTGCTCCCTTGCGCTTTAAAAGCTGCTGCTCCAGCCAGGCAACGGTAGCATTATCCATGTGGTTGGTAGGCTCGTCCAAAATCAATAAATCGGAAGGGCGCACCAAAACGCCGGCCAACGCTACGCGTTTGCGCTGTCCGCCGCTTAATTCGCCCATTTTTTGCTGTAACTTGGTGATTCCCAGCTGCGTCAAAACTGCTTTGGCTTCGCTTTCCAGATGCCAGGCAAATTGCTCGTCCATTTGCTGCTGCAAATCCAAAAGCTGCTTTTGCAGCTGAATATTTTCAGGCTGTTCCGCAGCCTTTTCCACCGCCAGCTCGTACCGACGCAGCAATAGCATCAAAGGCGAAGCGCCGCTGAAAATTTGCTCCAGCACCGTAGCTTCCGCGTCATAATCAGGATTTTGCGGCAGATATTCCATAACGATATTTCCCGGAATTTCCAGCTTGCCGCCTTCTCCTGCCTCATGAGCGGCAATCATGCGCAGCAGCGTGCTTTTGCCCGTGCCGTTAACGCCGATAATGCCGTATTTGTCTCCTTCTTCCACATTAAAGCTCACATTTGCAAACAGAGTGCGCGCGCCGTAGCTATATGATAAATTTTCTGCACTTAAAATCATTTTCTTTGCTCCTTAATTTTTTCAGTTAATCTTAGAGGTATAAATTGCCGCTTGTTTTGTCGTGAACACTTGCATTATTCACTCTCATAAACGGTAATTTATACTCCTAAAAAGTGCAAAACAAGGCCTGCAAAATGCAGGCCCCAAAAATTATTTAACTTCTGCTAAGAGGTTTTTAATGTCAATTTTATTTTTCTGCATACCCAGCTTGAGCAGAAAATTCTGGGTAGCTTCTAAATCCTTAATATTGGCTTCGGTAATTTTAGTAGAAAAATCGTACCAAGGAGCCATCAGCTTAACCTCTTCCAAGCTAAGTCCGGTTTCTTGAGCAGTAAAAGCAAAGGCCTTGTCCGGCTCTTTGTTCATAAAATCAATATTCTGCTGATGCACTGCAAGATATTTTTTGACAATTTCAGGATGCTCCCGCAAAAATTTACCGCTGACGCCAATTACAATGGTAGCGTCCACAAGGCCTTCGCCGTTGGTCAGCACTCGTGCGCCGGCCTTTTGCGCCCGCAGTACGTCGGAACCGGCTACCAAAGCCGCGTCCACCTCGCCGCTCATCAGCGCATTGACGCTGGCAGGAATGCCCAATGAAACAAATTCTACAGCGTCAGGCTGCAAATGAGCCTTATCCAGCGCCGTTACCAAAATTTGGTGCAAAATAGTTCCCTTGGGGCCCGCTACCTTTTTGCCCTTTAAATCTGCTGCCGTTTTAATGGCAGGGTCCTTAACCATAATATTAAACGCCTTGGGAGCGCGGCTGTACATACCGACAATTTTTACGTCCACGCCGTTGGAAGCCGCCAAAATTGCGCTGGTGCCGCCTAAGGCGCTGCACACATCAAGACTGCCGCTGGCCAGCGCCTCCGTCTGCTTGGCTCCGGAATTTATCTCCGGAAATACCACGGTAATTTTGTCCTTGCCAAACTCTTTGACAAGTGTCTGATTATGCTTATCAACAATACTGGGGATGTTTAAAGGCGATTTAACATAGGTCACCTTTAATTCTTTGACAGACGGCTTTGCTGTTTCTTTTTTTTCCCCACCGCATCCGGTGAGTAAAGTTAGTGCTGTCAACACACTTAAGCCTAAGGCAATGAATTTTTTGTTCATGATGATGAACTCCTTTCTTAAACCTGCAGCCGCAGCTGTTTTAAAATTTTTTATTGTAAAGCTGAAAACCAGCTTCAACAATCCACAAAAAAGCTTCACTTAAGATTTAATATCTATCTTACTGTTCAGCTATGGGATTTATCGTTTGAATCGCAATTATATTTACAACGCCTGCAATATTTTCTGCCGCAGCTTTTGAAACTCCGAGTCGGCAGCCTGGCGCGGTCTGGGTAAATTTACGGACAGCTCTTCGCACACACTGCCATTATCCATTATAAGGACTCGGTCGCCTAAAAGCAAGGCTTCCTCCACGTCGTGAGTAACAAAAATAATCGTTTTGCGCTCCTCGGCATACAGCTTGAGCAGCGTTTGCTGCAAGCCCTGCCGCGTAAAATAATCCAGCGCGCTGAAAGGCTCGTCCATCAAAATAATATCGGGATTATAAAACAGCGTACGTCCCAGCGACACGCGCTGCGCCATACCGCCGGAAAGCTGCGCCGGATAAAGCTTTTCCGTACCTTGCAATTCTAAAAGCCGCAGTAAATCAGGCAGGCGCTTTGTATCCAAGCTTTTATCGTGGGCTGCCGCGAGGGTAATATTTTCGCCCACGTTCAGCCACGGCATCAACCGCGGCTCCTGAAACACCGGCGCATTTTTTTTACCGTCAGGAAGCTCAATACTGCCTGCGTCAGGCTTTTCTAAACCGCACAACAAGCGTAGCAGCGTAGTTTTACCGCAGCCGCTGCGTCCCACAATGCAAGTAAAGCTGTGTTCGGCAAAGCTTACGTCCGTCGGTAGCAGCGCCTTTTTTGCTCCGTAACTGCGACAGATACCATGCACCTTTAGACTCCAATTTTCGTTTTGCGTCATGGCTTTCCCTCCCGTCAGCTACGTTTTCCCTGCTGCCAGGGAAATATCCGCCGCAGCAGCAGCATAAAGGCATAATCAATCGCCGTGCCGATAATACCAATCGCCAGCATCCCCACAATTACAATATCGGGACGCGACATTTCTTCCGCATCTAAAATTAAATAGCCGATACCGGCAGACGCCGCAATCAGCTCCGCGCCGATTAACGCGCGCCAGCTATAGCCCAGCGCCAGCTGCATACCTACGGCAATATTTTCCAAAGCCGCAGGTATGCGAATCTGCATAATCTGCTCCCGCGCAGTAAAGTCCAGCGCCTTGCCCACCTCCAGCAATTTGCTGTCGCAATTATGAATGCCGCTGTAGGTATTCAAAAACAGCGGAAAAAACGACGCCAGCACAATAATCGTCAGCTTGGAAACCTCGCCAATGCCCGCCCACAAAATTATCAGCGGCACCGCAGCCAAGGGCGGCACATGGCGCAAAAATTCCAGCAGCAGCCAGCAATATTCGTCAAAGCGTCTGCTCTGTCCGCATAAAATCCCTAAAGGCACCGCCAGGCAGCAGCTTAAAGAAAAGCCGATAAATACACGCTTCAGACTTACCAATAAATGCTTCAGCAGCATACCGCTGGCGCACAGCTCCACAAAAGCATCATATACTTTTAAGGGTGACGGCAATAAATAAGCGCTGAACAACTCCTTTTCAGTTGCCAGCTGCCACGCTAACAGCAGCAGCAGGGGCAGCAGCAGCCCACGTAAAATTTTCTTAGACAAATTACATCACACCTTATTGCAGGGTAATTTTTAAACTCTTATTAACCTCGGCAGCATCCTGCAAAACCTGCACTAGCTGCTGACCGTACCAGCCAAGATATTCTTCATCAGCCACCTTTTGCGGCACCACCAGCTCCGTCGGCTCTGCCAGCTCCGTGAGGCAGTCGTACAAAGCGTCCAAATTAGCGCCGTAATATTCCGGCAGCGCCAAAGCCATATGCAAATGCTTATGCAGCATAGCTATGCTGCGCATTTTTTCCAAATTTAAAATAATCTTTCGCATGGTCGTCTCCTTAATACAGCTTGGTAAAATTTTTGTAATGGTCGCTTGTATAATAAATCAATCCATCGTTAGAAAAAACTATACGCTTGGCATTGCGGTTACCCTTCACATAATCAATATCGCATTCCTGCCAGATGCGTCCGCTCTTCTTCGGCAGCCTGCCCTCATAATTGCCGTAACGGTCGCCGCCGATGGATTTTCCGGGCGCAACCTTATCAAGGGTGCCCTTAGTCTTCCAGCCAAGCTTTTTCGCCTGATTTTTAGTAATGTAATTATGGGGCAGCTTAGCAAATTGATTGATGTAAGCGGCTACGTGCTCCTTATCCGTATAAGCGGCGCTTTCGCTTATCTTCAGCTTGCCGCTGTTGGCTTTTACATTAGCGTCAGAATTGGCGACGTTAGTATTTTTCTTGTTGATGGTTTGTTTTTCGTCAGACTGCTTGCCACTGTTTTCGCTGACAGAAGCGCTGACCTTTGTACCGCCGTCATTAGAAGTTTTTTTCGACGCGCCGCAGCCGGTGATGACGCTTAAGCACAGCAGCAGCGAGAGAAGAAAGGCTAAGATTTTTTTCACGTCAAATTCTCCTTTACATTTTAATTGCTTGAGTATATTATACAGGTTTTTCTTTTATTGAGCAAATGCGTAGATGCCGACAGCTTTTCCCGAAGGCATTTTGAATAAGCGTGCAAGCGCACGCCAAACGACCAATAATACGTCACTATCAGTTCTGTCTATTCCAAATAGACAATCGGTAAGAAAATTTATGGATCCTGAACCAGAAGGGGAACAAGTGTTTGTAATAAAATTTGCAATAAAAAAGTCACCGCCACAGTGCATTTGCACTGCAACGGTGACTTGTTAAAATTTCAGATTAGTTTTGAATTAAATTTTTACAAGCGAAGCGCGTGCTTTCAGCGCGCTTTTCTGCCATGAGTATAAACAGGCAGCAGCTTAGGCGAAAGCTCGCCGCTAACTCCGGCTGCTTTTTCTGCGGCAGCAAAGGCCTTCACATGCTCTAAGCTCAATTTGCCTAAAGTTGTAGCTTTGGCAGCCTCCGCAGCTTTAGCGCCGGCAATCCGTCCGAACACAATGATATCCAGTAAACTGTTGCCCATTAAGCGATTAGTGCCGTGAATACCGCCCACAGCTTCTCCTGCCACATAAAGGCCGGCAATTTTAGTATGCGCGTCTTCATCAATCAAAATACCGCCGTTTTGATAATGCAGCGTAGGATATACCAAAATCGGCTCCTTGCGCAAATCAATACCAAATTTAGCATACATGCGCAGCATGCCCGGCAGACGTTTAGCAATAGTGCCCTCGCCGTGCAGCATTTCAATCAACGGCGTATCCAGCCACAAAGCCACGCCGTCCAAAGCTTTTACGCCTTTTTGGCGCGTGGTACACTCGCGGATGATTGAAGCGGCGGCTACGTCGCGGGTTTCCAGCGGGTGCATAAAAATTTCGCCCTCGCTGTTGACCAGCTGCGCTCCCAAGGAACGCACCTTTTCTGTAACCAGTGCACCGTAAATCTGTGCGGGATAAGCTACGCCCGTCGGATGATACTGAATCGCGTCCGCATAAATCAGCGGCGCGCCTGCGCGATAAGCCATAACCAAGCCGTCGGCAGTTGCTCCGTAATGGTTGGAAGTAGGAAATCCCTGATAATGCAGTCTTCCTGCGCCGCCGGTAGCTATAATAACGGTTTTGGCGCGCACAACTTTATATTCATTGCTGTCGTAATCTAAAAGCACAGCGCCGGCACATTTGCCTTCCGCGTCTAAAAGCAGCTCAATAGCCGGAGAAAATTCTACCACGGAAATGCCGCAGTTTACTACTTCATCCCGCAGCACGCGCATAATTTCTGCGCCAGTGTAATCGGCGCAGGCATGCATACGTTTTCTGCTGGTGCCGCCGCCATGAGTAGTAACCATTGTGCCGTCGGTCTCTTTATCAAACATAACGCCCAGCTTGCTGAGCCAGTCAATCGCTAAAGGCCCTTGGGTAACTAATTTTTCCAAAAGCTCGGGAATATTTTTGTAGTGACCGCCGCCAAAAGCATCCAGATAGTGAGTGGCAGGAGAATCGTTGCCTTTATCAGCAGCCTGAATTCCGCCCTCCGCCATCATGGTGTTAGCGTCGCCCATGCGCAGCTTAGTGACAACCAACACTTTGGCACCGCCCTTATGCGCTTCCAGCGCTGCGCTTGCTCCCGCGCCGCCGCCGCCGATTACCAGCACGTCCACATCGTAATCAATATTATCCAAATCCAGCTCCACGCCCTCTAAACGGCTTTGGCCCTCTAAAAGATGCGCCAGCTCCACTGGCACCTTGTCGCCCTTATTGGGGCCAACCTCCAGCACCTTAAAGCCTTTGGCGCTGTAATCGGGATGAAATTCTTGCAGCAGTGCATCCTTTTCTTCGGCGCTGAAACGCTCAATAGCAGCATTTAAGCGCTGCGCTCTGGTAGCTTCTACCTTCGCCATGGATTTTAACATATCTTCAGTAAATGCGCTCATGTCCTGCCTCCTATTTTTCAATTTCACGCTTATTATACAGCTCTTTGATTTCTTCCAGAGGCATGTTTTTCAGCTTTTTTAAAAGCGTTACATAATCGCCGTTTTCAATTTCGGCAACACGTTTGGCCAAATGCTCGCATTTAGGCGCAATATATTTGCCGGTTAAACGGCGGCACAAAAGTCCCACAGCCGCATGACTAATCTGCGCCGGACAACGGGAAGCGCAGATATTGCAGCCTACGCAGTCAAAAGAAGCGTGAGCAGCCTTTTCGTAAGCTCCGCGCTGAGCAAAGGCAATATACTGCATAACATTTAATCCCTGAGGACAGCCTTTGGTGCAAGCGTTGCAGCCAATGCAGCTGTAAATTTCCGGATACAGCTGACCGACAATATTGTCGTCGGCTTTAATTTCTTCAATATTAAAGGTGCGTTTATTGATGGGAAAAGAATCTATTTTACCTACGCACATGCCTTCTTCAACCTTGGTTTGGCAGGAAAGCACTAGAAATCGAAGTGTGCCGTTCTTCGGACGGCGAACCCCTGCGCTGGGTCGGCAACAGCGCGGTGGTTTTCAAAATCCGCTGCGGCAGCCGCAGCCGCGAATCAGCTTAAAGCCTGCGTACTCCATTGCGTCCATAATGGTCAGAGCAGCAGGAACAGAATATTTTTTACCCAGCAGATAAACTGTTACCATTTCTTCCATTGGAGTTTGCTCCTTTCGTATAATTAGAGTTCATAACAAATTTGTA